>Ga0310695_10000836_pt1 | contig 75882 bp, 66 predicted proteins | sample RumenRJG_04DNA_FD_203882 | JGI IMG/M metagenome (GOLD analysis project Ga0310695, IMG submission 203882) | Bovine rumen microbial communities from Lethbridge, Alberta, Canada - RJG_04 (v2) (version 2) | ecosystem: Host-associated > Mammals > Digestive system > Stomach > Rumen | place: Canada... | reverse complement strand
TCATGCTCAGGCTCGAAGATGGCGAAGCGGCGTCGATGTGGACGATTTGTGGTGCGCTGTTGAGTTCATAGCCACTGGGAACAGCTGTCTGAATCACGCGGTACCAGCCAGCACGGTTCGTAAGTGCGCCACTGAATGTCGTTACACCGTTTGCACCGCTGCTCCCGGTCCCAAGATCTGAGTAAATCCCGGCTGTCAGTCGTTCCAGTTTGTAGGAAGCGCCGGAAATCGGCTCATTTGTAACGGAATCCGTCGTTGTAATAGTGATCGTGCCGCTGATAACCGGTGCATCCGCGGCATCTGCAAATGTCGGGACCATGCACAAGCACATCGCTGCGACAAGGATCAGCGACATGAAACGTCTGATGTTTCGCATAAAATAATCCTCCTCTTACTTATTCTGCAGCTTTTCGGCTGCTCCGTTAGCTTCCATGCATCAACTCATCTGCAGCGCAGGCGATGAACTCCTTATTTGTTCGGTGTTTACTCGGCTGACCGTCATGTCTGACGCTTTTTCTGATCGATGCACGAATTGCTCGTTCGACGCATTCCGGTTTAGTCAGATACTCTTCTGCGGTACTCTCGTAAATATCCCAGACAAGAAATGAGTGTCTGTCAAACGTTCCGTCTGTCAGTTGCCGGATGCCATAAATCAAATAGCGATGGCCAAGGTCAGCATGCGCTATGCCCTTTTCCGCAAGATACTTACGAATGACGGCTTCCGAAATACCCGTATTCACTGGTTTGCGCCTCCCTTCTCAAAGGTCTTATCTAGTTGTATGCGGTAATTGCCTGCTTATATCCCGATGTCGCACGGGCGTCCATCCGACGCCGCTGTATTGATCAATGCTTCCAAACTTCTCCGCTTGCAGACGAGCCGATCTCAAAGTGGGCGTTGGTCGCCTCCATAATCTCGAAGAAAGCCCAATGCGTAGTCGGTACATCATCAAAGGACACAGCAAAGGTCTGCGTCCGATCTGCCTTGCGGCCAAGAACGTGATTGACCATCGCCACAACCTCGCTGCGAGCAATGCTCTGATCCGGATGGAATGTATTGTCTCCATAGCCGTTAACCCAGCCAATGCGTCGTGCATAGTTTACGTAGCCTGTTGCCCAATGTCCGATATCCATGTCGGAAAAGCTCGATGCCTCGCCACTTTGAGGAACTGTTGTCTTGGAAAAGGCAAACAGCAACGCAAGCAGCTCTGCGCGAGTGATGCTCTGGTTCGGATAGAACATCCCGCTTCCGTCAGTCAAGGCCACAAGATACCCTTGCGAAGCTGCGTTCTGGATGTTTTGGTAATACCATGCCCCTGCTTTTACGTCAGAAAAGTAGACTTTCTGGTTGGGTTTCAAATCATCTATATAGAGATTTACCAGCATGGTTACTGCCTCTGCGCGGGTCATGTTGTAATTAGGTCCGAAGGTGCGGTTTCCGTATCCGTTCAAATAGGCAGGGTGATAATCCCCGGTCAGCACAGGGGTGATCTGCTTTTTCGCGGTTGCGCTGGATACCGTCAGGTCTCGGTAGATTGCATCAAAGCAGATGCTGATTCCCCCATCCGAAACAGGCGTCACACGGTAGCTTCTGCCGTCAAACAGAAATGTTCCGGTATGCTCGTACACTGTCACAGAGTCTGTTTTGCTCGAAATCGCAACAGATGCCAGTACATATCCCTTATTCGGAGTGACCGTCACCGTGCTGCTTTTTCCATAGGCTACTGTTGCCGCGCCGGACAATGTGATGCTGGAGTGTGGATCCGCCTTGCGAGTGATGTATCGCGTACCATTTGCGGGATAGTCTGATATCGCCTGTACAGAAACATCCGCGTCAATACCATATAGTGTCAGAGTCACTGCTCCGGAAGCATCAACGGTTATCGGGTGGCTATTCCCACGGATACGAACATACGCGTCTTCCTGAGCATTCACTGTATAGAGCGTCCTGTCATAGCGGATCTTTAAGGTCTTAACGGCGCAGCCTTCTGCTGGATTGAATGTGATGCTGTGATTCTCACCATCATCGACAAGCACCGATGCGCGATGGTTGCTTGCAACACCCTGATCCATTGTTATGGAGACGCTGTGAGCCGTTTCCCGTATTTCCGGATAAATCTCCATATTTCGATCGATCACATCAACCAGCACAGATATCTCGTTATGGTTGCTGGCTGTGAGCCGATACGCGGCATTTTCAACATATATGCGCGCATCATATATGTCCGCATGAAAAACGCCTACGGCCGTTTTGATATACAGTCCTTCGATTGCAGATCGCTCATTTGCTGTGAACGTTACGCGGAAACGTGACGTATCCGCCAGATAGTGCAGGCCATCCTGCTCGGAGTTAGTGCTTCGACCTTCTTCCACCAGCAGATAGTGATAGCCCGTTATCGACTCAGCCAGAATACTGACGTCGTCAGTCATTGCAGGAACGGAGAGCTCAGCCTTGCCGCTCAAGCTGCGTGTGAGTCTGTAGGTTTTCCCATTGATAGTCACAGAGTTGGTTTCCGGTCCTATGGTTCCTGTTATGCCGCCGCTTGTAATGCTGATATTGCCTATACCGTAGCCTGTATCCGGTGTAAGCGTTACGGCCGCCGCCGTTCCGGCTTCTATGATTCTGGACTCACAATCAGCGGTGACATGGGAATCCGTGGCCACATTCAGTGTCACTTTTGCAGTTTCGTCTTTTGTAAGCGCTGTGATGAAAAGATCCCGTATCACGGTTGATGCTGATATGGTTACTTTGCCAGAGGCATCCTTTTCCATCCGGATCTCCTGTCCATCAACCGTTACTCTCTTTGTTGACGCGTCTACGATCTGCGTGCTTTGGTCGTCAGTAAAGTTTGCGCGGAGATTGAAGTAGGCTATTTCCTGTCCGGGCAATGGCGTAAACGTCATGCTATAGCGGTAGCTGCCCTCTGCATCCGGCAAGGTTATCTCATTGTTTCCCGAAAGCATACAGGTGGCGCTGCCGCCTCGATTTGCACCCTGACCGTAGACACCGCTGTTGGCGCAGACAGTATACGCCGCCGCACAGCCATTCACTTTCAGATGAATGGTCTCTTTCAAGTCGGTCGTATACTTGAAATATACTTCCCGCGCGCCATCTTTTGCTGTGGAAGCGTAGATTTGGTACTGCGTACCGCCCGGAAGCGAACCGGATACCGGCAACTGCGTATGTGTCAGCGCTTCTGTTGAGCCTTCGGCTGTCACTTCAATCGATCCGATGTCCATCACGCCTATCGTGTGTATGAGTATGGGGTTTGTATTGGCAAATACCTGAATGTCGCCGTCAGCATATGTAACATTCACATGATGCGATGCCGCAGCAACGGGGATCGTCATGCCAATCGCCAACACAAAACTCAAGAGCAAGGCCATGGCGTGCTGGGGTTTCTTGATCATAGCAGGTTCCTCCTCTAAAATATGATTTCCAACGCCTTCAGCGCGTAGCAGGCTTATGCGATGAAGTGCCGGATGGAGGATTATATGCAGCAGCCAAGAAAGCTATCAGGCAGCAAAAAGGTGCGGAGGCTGTTGCCTTCGCACCTTCGGCTCAACTGGGATTATCATTGCCCTTCCAATACCTGATTTTTACCTTTATATAATGAAGCAGCGAGTAATACGCAAGTGTAACTGCCCCATCGTAAACTTTTGGAATGTCGCAATAATCGAAAGAATCTGTGAACGGATCTACTCTACCGTCGCGTTCCTCCGGAGTCTCCTCTGCGGATACGGAAGCTTCGGCGGTCTCGAGTTTCTGACGTTCGATCCCGCTCATCATGCGTACCCAGTCGACTTCCTGCTCACCGCAGGCTTCTTTGATTTTCCTGAGATCCTCTTTACTTGTGACAAAATATATCATGCGCTCCATGAGCAACATGGTTTCCGCAATGCGTCTGCGGACCAGCCTTAGCTCAGAAAGCCTTTTTTGTGCTGTTACGGATGTACTGGCAGCCAGTTCGCGTTTTCGAATAAGCGCATCGTATTGGTCGTACAGCTTCTTGACGTTGTTCTCATATGCATTAACGAAAAACATATGTTTTCACCTCATCTTTGGGTTTCAGGCAGTCGCTCTGATTCCTCCTCAGCAAGATAAATCCGATACTGTTCAACATCATGCTTTGTGCCATCAGACAGTTCATAGGAAAACTGCACCTGTTCGAAGTAGTTCTGCGCTCCAACCGTCTGATAGATAGTCGTATTATTGATTGGCGCTGGGAATCTGTGATCGTCCGGCTCAAAAGCTACCCAATAAACAGACTCCTCGTTCCATGTCCCGCGATAATAATAGCAGGTATCGCCTGTTTCCGGTGCTTTCAACTGTTTCAGCGCTCGGTGCATCAGGAGCACCTCATCGCTGATCTCCACGACGGCGATCTTCGTATCTGCAGGGGGCTCAGCCTCTTGAACATCATTGCCGAGCCCATCGCTGATGCCCGGAAGCACAATAAAGGCCGTTAGAAGCAGCACACAAATGGCCGCGATTGTCATGCTCATAATTCGATTCATATTTTCACCTCCACTATGAAGCCTTTTCTTCTAATTGGTATGCATTCGAAACGCCGAAACGTTTCAGGAGTTCCTCCTTCACCGCTTCCAAGTCGATGTTCTGAGGAATATACTGTCTTTGGACGCCCCAGCAATCTCTGTTGATATGGTAGTAGATGCTCCCGAGATTCGTTGTGAAAAAAATCGCTCGTCCTAACCGCTTATCACGGTACTGATATAGTCTGGCAGATTTTAGTTGCATCCGTGTCACATCAGCATAGCCTACTGAACTCGGCGGCAAATTGTGGGGCGTATGAATTGCCAGCCCGTCTATCGGGCAAACCGCCTCGATCTCGTCACGCATCCTAAGGCAGATGCTAGCGGTGTATTTGGCATCTGTAAATGCGCGATGGTGGCCATGGATACTGTTTCCGTAATAGTCGCAGAGTTCGGCTAAGCTGTGTTTTGTAAGTGTCGGGTGCAGGTCTTTCGACAGCGCCATGGTACAGACCACGTCATTAGTCGCGATTCTTCCGACTCGCAGCATATACTCTTGCAGGAAACGAAACCAGTCGAAACTGGCGTTATGTGCTACTACGAGCGAATCACCGATATAATCATAGAAGTCCGGAAGCACCTGTTCGAAGTAGCCAGCATGCTGAACCATTTCAGCCGTGATATTCGTTACTTGAGTGATTGATGCTGGGATACGCCCGTTTGTTGGCTTGATGAGCTTATGATACTTATCAATAGGTTCCCCCTTTTTGAGATCGATGCGGATTGCGCCGATTTCAATGATCTCCGCATGCTTTGTTGGGCTGAATCCAGTGGTTTCAATATCCAGAACCACAGCGTCTTCTGCTTGCAGCAGCAACCCCATGCATTCATTGACCGGCTTCAAGTGTTCTTGTAGAAGGTCATTCGGTCCCATGGTGTTTTCCCCCTTCTCTCTTTACCCTATGCCTCCCTCCCAAGCAATCCGCCAGAAGCGTTACTTCCTCTTCGCCAAACATCTCCGAAAGCTCCAGTAACTCCGTAGCCTTCAAAATCCAGAGCAGCGCACGCATCTCGCTGGACATACTTTGGATCACATTCCTTTCAAATTCCGACATTTTTCCTCCTTCTGCAGATATTGACCCACACTCTTTGCATCCTGTCGATTATGCTGACGAATTATATGAGCTTGATCGAAAAACTATAAACCCGCCATGCCCTGCGGGAATTGCTGCACCCGTCCCACACTGCCATCTGTCAGCATTACCTTTATTCCCCGCGGATGGTATCCCTTTCTTGTTAGGACTCTGGATACCACACCGCGTGTCAGCTTCCCTGTGGGCTGATCTTTCTTCAGCACAATATCCACGGTAGCGCCAATGAAAATGTCTTCCCGTCGGCAATTACAAAGCATGTCGCTCCCCCGTTCCATGATCGCATTTATTGGCTCATCGGCCATTTCTCTTTGAAAAACGCACTTTGAAGCCATTGTCCAGCTCAAGCGCCGTAGAGAATTCACGACCATCCCTTGCCAGAAAGCCACTGAGAACCGGTGTACGCTTATCTTCAAGCAACATTCGTACCTCGCTCGGTGTAAGCGGCCGCTGTGCAATCACTTTGTTGATTTTGAATTTGCAGCTGCCATCTTCTTTCCGCCAGTTGGAACAGCCGAAAAAAGTCAGATGGCTGATATCCACCACATCTCCGCCGCATACAGGGCACTTCCCCATCACCTTTGTTGTGTCGCTCATAAGACGCCTCCTCATAGAATGAATTGCCGAGTTGTGAGACATTACCAGATACCTTTTTCTCTCGGCAATCCATTCTATGAATTCGCCGCGGACAATATCAGTTTTTCCTCTGTTGGAGGGGCACGGCAAAATGGTGGGGTTGCTTTCTGCCCGCATATGTAGGAAGGCCTTCGCTCCCCTACCCGCAGATCTGCTCCAGGTCACGCTGCGTCACAAAGATATCCCTATTGCCATTTCGGTATTCTATTTCAACACAAGTAAGTTTTATATCAGACACTCTGTCGCCGTTGCCCTTCCAGAGTCCGGACCACCCCCATGTGTCTGATGCTACAACAAACCCGGGTTCATACGGCCCTGCCGACGACTCCTCACCGCGGAATATACCTATGATTTCATCTCGGCGGCGATAGGTGACGGGTTCCCCGTCTTTATCTAAGAACCTGAAGCAGAAGAAAACACGATCGATAGCATACTCAGAACTATTCTCCCATTTGAGATACACGGAAACAGCCGCGTTTGCATCATGTTCCATATGGATATTGCTTATCTTCACGGGATAGCTATTAAGTGATTCTTGCCCTTCTTCCTCGGCAAAAATCTCATCCCATTGTTGCAGAGCCGAACTGTCTGGGTAAAAACAAAGTGCGGCGTCTACGCATTTTTGGGCCTCTTGCCTGTCAAGATAGGCATATTCGTCGATCCTGCTCAGCAGTTCTTTTTCCCATTTGCCTCTGCGTACGGCTGCTTCGCTTCGCACTTTCTGATAATTAGCAGCGTCAAGTGGGATGACATCTGCCCAATATTCGAGTTTTTCAAAAGCTTGTTCTGCCGCCGCTCCATTGTTGTATGCCTGCTTGGACAAGGTAATCAACGCCGCGGTGGCATACGCATTCTCTAAAGCCTGTTCCTGCCCGGGAAATACGGATAAACCCTGTAATCTCTTATCTAGTTCCGTCTTTGTCAAACGGTCATTTGCATATCCGCCGACCGTTTCCTCGATAGCTGTCGCAACGAAGGCATCCGCTTTTCCCGTATCGCGATAGCCCAGATACCGCTCATAGGCGTTGTCATATGCCTGGCGCTCAAGATCCGTTAAAAACTCTGCTGCCTGGTTGGCGCTTCTCATTTGATGTGCTACAAGTAAGACCGTAATCAGCGTGACAGATACTACGCAGCTCGCCATTAGTCTTCCGTACCGGCGTATAAACCAGCTGACCGTTCTGTCTTTCCGCTTCTCGGCTGCAGTCACAGATTGTACGCGGCTGAATTTCTTCAACCGCGCCTTGATTTTCGATAGGCCATCTCTTAACCGCTGCAACACGCGTTTCTTTGCCGCTTGTTTCTCCACGTCTGCGTCCTCTGCCGGTACTGTAACAAGGGTTCTTGGTTTTGTTGCCTGCGTAATGCCCGCGTCATAGTCTTCTTCCTGAAATGCCATCCGCAGATCATCTATCTCGTGATAGTTGCCTGCAGCATGTCCGATATCGTCCGGTTCATCATAGAATGTACTTGCAGCTATATACGGCTCATGAGGATCCGCAATCCCACAGACCTTCAAAGCAGCTCGCAGGTCTTCGGCTTTGGCAGTAAACGACAAACCCGGCAAGGATATACTGACACGGCCGCGGAAATGAAATAGCGTCTGGATATCAACAGGCATCAATTCCGTGCTTTTCCCAGGCATGAGCACATTGCGCTCAGAGAACACATAACTTGTCTCTTCTCCATCCTCTGTGATATACGGATTTCCATTCTCCAATGGGCAAACAAGCATATATTTGCTGTTGAGACGCACAGCAGTAACCAACGTGATGCAATTTGTGTAAACGTTTGAATAAGAGTCCGGATCTTGAAGAACCGCATCGAGAAACACATGTATGAGCTGAGGGATTGCAAATGTGAGCCACGCCTCCTCCCCTTCATTGAGGATGATATGGGTGATTCCATGCAGAAACAGCCATTTGCAGAGTCGGAGGAGCTCCAAGCTGTCAATTTTCCTCACGCTGCCGCCTTTTGGCATTGCACAGGCAAGCGCGAGCTCGTTGTCCGTAAAGACCCGGAGATAGCGTTGCGGATCCTTCGCATTAACCTGATCCGAATAAACGCCAGTTTCTGTCTCGATAATATAAAATCCCTCATCTTCTTTCAGCAGATCCAGAGCGAGCATATAAAGCCGGGACTCCGCCTCTTCTTTGCCAAGGCTATTGTCTGCAGCCAGCGCTGCCACTGTTTCCCGAATAAAAGCCAGTGTCGCCATCGTTTATACTTCCCCCTATCCGGTAATCACTCCCACAATAATGGCGTAGACGATGTCAATACCTCCCAACACGGCCAGGCATGCAGAACAGATTGCAAGACCGCTGATCGCTTCTTGCCTGTCCCGAGGGTTATCGCCCGACTTGCTGAGACGCACAATATGGAAGACAATCAGCACAACTACGGCGATTGAAACGAAGGCAAGAATAACAGATGTCAATACATTGTATGTGCTAAGAAACTGTACCATCTCCGGCGTTTTCAGCATGCTATAGACAAGTTCCTTGATTGCACTTGTGTCAAAGCCCATGGAAACACCTCCTTTTGTTGTTATGCGAATTTTTCGAAAAGCTCGTATTTTCTGCCTATGTTATATAGATCAATGGCATAAAGAATGTCACCTGTCGTGTCAAGATGCATCTGTCTTAGGTGGTATTCCAATGACTTGCCTCGATACTTTTCCTGAAGACATTCGCATACAGCAACCAGAGTCTCCTTTCTTGTTTTAGGCGCTGTTGCCCTGACAACTTCGCCAATGAGCGTCAGCGCACCGTCAGAGACTGTGTGATTGTGAAACAATTCGGGCGAAAACGCGCTTTCATTGATTGCGTTCCAATAAGCGTCGATTGCCAATTGAATTTGCTTCGTTGTCCCCAGCTGATGCTCTGCTGCCTTTTTTTCCCACTCATCACCCGGCCACATCCCCTCTAGCTCTTCGCAGATAATGTCCAGCAGTTTCTCACGACAAAAGACGCCGCGTTTGTCAATGATGTCGCTGATGATTCGGACTGTTGCGCTCGGCACAGCATACGCTGCTCGTCTATCCATTAAAAAACCTCCTTGCCTGACGGCATTTTACCCCTGTCCACACTGGGCATATTTAAGGACGTTGGATTATATGCTATGACGCGTAAGATTATAGGTCAGGGGCTGCCCAACGGCAGCCCCTGCTATATGCGTCAACCTCAATTTGGCTGAAAGAAATGCTCTTTGATCGCTTTGCTGAGCACGGGCCGTCGGATAATTAGATCAATTACCTCACTGTCGCCTGTTTGCGCTTCACCGGTCAGATCGCCGGGGCCGCGCATTTTCAGATCCATTTCAGCAATCTTGAATCCGTTTGTTGTCGAACATAACGCATCCAGCTTCTCATTGCGACTGTTATCGCAAAGGATGCAGTAGCCCTGATCTTGCCCTCTTCCCACGCGACCTCTGAGCTGATGAAGTGCAGCAAGCCCGAAGCGTGAAGCGGACATGACGCAAATCACCGAGGCATTCGGGACGTTGACACCGACTTCAACGATGGTCGTAGATATGATGATATCTGCCTGTCCAGTTTCAAACAGATTGATATTAGCGACGATATCTGCCTGCTTCATACTGCCGTTGATAGACACTATCCTTGGTGAGAAACCCGGTGTCTTTGAAACATAAGCTCGCAGCATATCCTCAGCGCCAGTGACCGACACGACATTTTGAAATCGATCATTTTCAGACGGATCTATAAATGGACAGACGATATATGCCTGATGTCCCGCATTTACTTCCCGTCTGATCTCTTCAAAAGCGGACTTTGAATCAAAGCACTGACGCGTGATAATAGGTTTGCGGCCTTTTGGCGGAGTTGCAATCGGCAGCACATCAGAGTCATGAGCGTAGACAGTCATGGCAATGCTCCTGGGAATCGGTGTTGCTGTCAAGGAAAGATGATGTGCGCCTTCTCTGTCACGTTCTTCTAAAGCCGCTTTCTGTGCCACGCCAAACTTCTGTTCTTCATCAATAATGGTCATGCCGAGATTATGGAATGTGACGTCTTCTGAGAGAACTGCATGCGTACCGATCAGAACATCCAAATCACCGCTTGCCAAGCCTTTCAGCATGACCTTTCGCTCCCGCGTTTTCGTCTCACTCGTGAGAAGCGCCACTCTGAGCGGATGTCCGCTTATGCGCAACGCTCCTGTCACCTGAGTCATGTCGCGATAGTGCTGGTTAGCCAACACCAGCGTCGGCACTGCTATTACGGTTTGAAATCCGTTTTCTGCCATCAGCACCGATGCTACTTGCGCTACAACCGTCTTCCCACAGCCTACGTCGCCGGAGACAATCGAATGGATGCGCTCGCCTTTCATACAGCGTCTTGTTATTGTACGCAGTGTTGCCAGTTGATCATCAGTTAAGCGGAAAGGGAGTCCGTGCTTGATGAATTCCGATGTTATCGCGATATTATGGATTGGTCCTATCGATTCTGCGATTCGGTACTGCTCTCGCCGGCTCAGTTCCTCATAAAAATCATAGATTTGCTCATAGGCGATCCTACGCTGCGCCTTTTTATAGCTGTCGTTATCCTTTGGCGCATGGATCGTCTTGAGTGCTTCGATATATTCCATCAGTCCCAGCTGACGAGCAAACAGATCCTTAAAGACGTCCTTTCGATTCGCCTCCAGGAATCCTATGGCTAGCTGAATACAGTTTTTCAGGTACTGCTCAGAAACGCCCTTATACTTCGTGTAAACAGGGTATATACGCAGCGCTTCTGATTTTTCCTTACTGACGAAAACCGGGTTCACAATGGTCCACGACATATTATAATCTGTCACTCTTCCGCAGAAATACGCCTCGTCCCCAACCTGAAACTGTCGGAACACATAGGAAGAGTTAAACCATGTAATCTGCATACTGTTTTCATTGGCGTCTTGGATGGTAAGCGAACAGCTGCGCGACCCGCTTGAAAGAAAAATGACTTTCCCGAAAATAGCAGCGTACTTCCCGTAATCGAGATCTTTTATCGCTGTTACGGTGCGAAAATCATAATAGGTTCTTGGAAAAAGCATCGCCAGCTCTTCTACTGTCGTAATGCCGCGTTTTAAAAACTGCATCTGCTTCTGAGGCGTTATCTCTGTCAATCGGTCTAAGGAAAACACATCTGCTCCCTCCCTCTTAAGGCTCGAAATCTATTGAGATTATACGCTTCAGAAGCAGATTATATTTGTTGGTCGTCCTCTGCTTATCTGATTCCGAGTGGTTGATCCAAATATACAAACCCGTTAAGTGTGTAGCTCCCGGTATAGCTCTGCCAGCTATATCCGCCTGCCTCTCGGACTTTCGTGACATGCTTCACAGCAGGCGCCGTATACTTGTTAGACCCCTCCGAAATCCAAAACCCGTTACCGTCCGCATCTACTGCTTCCACATATGCTACATGCCCATGACCATGGGAACCACCGCTCCACGATACCCAGGAATTTGCTCTCGGCGTCGCTCCGCGTTGAAAATACGAGGCAGAAGCTGAATAAAAATCTTTGCTATCTCCAAATAGTGGCAGCTTCAACGGATAACCTGACGATTCCAGATACTGCATTGCCCTTCCCCACGCCCACCACGGACATTCCCAGAGAAGACCAGGAAAGTAATCCGGTGAATGCCACTTATCATAGGTCCCTGCCCACGTTGACATACTGGACGCGTGGTCAACACTGATGGATGGCCGATTGTTGGCAGCTTGAAGCTGTGATCGAAGCGCATCCACTTTCGTTGAATCCACCTTCCCTGACGCATCCAGCAAATCAGCAAACGGTACCCCCGAACTCCATATGGGCTGATAAAAATAATCAAGCGGGTCAACGGGTGTTCCGTTGATAGACATCGCAAGGTAGAGTCCATCTTCAGAAGCGGTGCCTAGCTGCTGCTTTGCTACGATGCTTGCTCCGTTGCTTATGGAAACGGTGTTCAGGCCACCATAAGTTATTGTGTAGGTTTTATCCCCGGATAAATGGCTGACAGTGACGTATGTGCCTTTAGGTGCTGTATCATAATTGAGTTGCGTCACCTGTCCATCTGAAACTGCCTGTATTACCGTCCCGCTTGGAACAGCTAACCTCACGTATTTATGTGCGTCGCTATACTGCTCGGTAGCTGGGTAATACGCTGTCGTAGGTGAAACGAAACCATCTATTATCGTTCCTGTGCTCGGCGTCATTGAGAGCTGCGTTGCTCCTGTGCCAAGCCCAATGCTGCCTTCTTTTCCAACAAACAGGAACATGAGGTTGTCTGATGCTCCCAGCAGGTCTGCAGCTTCGGAATATGAAACATGATTTGAAAATGTTATTGCCTGAAAGACGGCGTCATGCGCATCTGATACCGGTACAATGTCAGCGTAGGGCACACGTTCTGTAGCTAATGTGCGATTACTGGGAAACGCTTCCCCTATTTTCTGGAAGATTCCTTTAATTTGCTGGAGTATGTCATCCGAAGCTGAGCGAATAATCCGTCCGATAACAGTATCGCCCCATGCATCTGCGTCATTTTCGACCATCTTCTGCATGTTGCTGGTTGCGGCCAAAACATCAAAATTACGGATGCTGTAAAGGGCAAAATCTGATTGTATATCCCCCAAATCGATCTCGACTGCGGCATCTCCCAGCAACAGCGCCGGAGTTGAAACAATATTTCCTTCCGTCTCACCGCCATAGCGTTGAATAAGGGCTTCCGCCCAAGTCCGTGTCTCCGCCTCTGTCTTAGCCGGACGTCCAAAACTATCTTCTGCTGCCGGCAGCGTATCTCCATAACCAAGACAATAATAGTGTGTACCCTCCCCCGCTGCGTGGTTATTCAGGTTCGTCAGCCAGATACTGCCTAAAATCTGCTGTGATTGGAACAACACGTTTTTCGGTATTGCAAACTCGCCGCTCAACACCAGCTCCGCCGCCTTATAATCACGCTCAGAAGGCTGTGCCGCCTGAAACGAACCATTGTCCCAACAGGCATATTGACCGGGTGCGGATATGAGCTGCAAATAGGAATATGCTCCGTTCTTATCATAGTAACGATTGACAAGGACAGCTCCTACCATGAGCTCATCAAGCATATTATGCCCCGACTCTGCACGGATCAGACGCGCCATGATTTCCAGATCAGGCAGATTGACCGCAGCAATAGCATCAAGTCCTCCGCCTGTGTATTCCTGCATGAGTCCCAGCTCTTTGATGATTTCCCAAGTGTCTCCTTCAGACATGCGCTTTGTGAAATCAAGATCGTCCAGAACGCCTAGAGGGACATATATCTTATAGAGTTGTGAGTAGTCGTCTATATAGTCAAACCCCCACGGATCATCTTGTTCCTGTTCCAACTTCGGCAGTTCCGTACACACATTTCCTGTACGAATTGCGACGATGTTTTTCGTACATCCAGCACCAACAAGTATGTCTGTAGCGTCGTTTTCCCACTGTGCAAATTTTGAAGTATCAGTAACTATCCCCGCGCTTGTGTCATAACCGGAACCCGGCATCAGAGCAATTTCCGTTTTATCAATGCCGTCATAAATATAGCGAATGTTTCCCGACATGGTCGCAGCCGCAATGATAACCGGGATGTTGATGGGGTAATACAGCTTATCGGAATGCAGTACAGGTTGTGATGTGGTTGGTTTATAGCCGTTGGCGTTGGAGAACGCTTTCAAATTGGCATCGTCAAAGTCTCTTTTTCCGATTTTGAGATCCATAGTCTCCAATTGTTGTGGGATATGTGCGTTATAATCGGGATCACAGATGGTTTTCAGCATGGTCTCCGTAGGAGCGGCAGAGACAATGTCATATGACGCCCCGCCTTCCTCGGTTGGTTCGTCGGCATATGCATCGATCTTCGTTTGAAGAGATGCAGCCGTATCTTCAGTTGTTACCGGGACAGAATAGACTCCTTTGTGTGTTGTTTGCGTGTACCAACTCTCGCTCTCCGCGTCGTAATGCCAAGAGACCGTATCCACATCGATCTCAAAGCTAGAATATGCGCATTCTATGTAGACATCCTTTTCTTTTTGCTCATACTGCAATACAGAACCCAGTCCCCAATCCCAAACACCATATTCTTTTGTCTCATTCTGCGTCTTTGCGTCTTCATTATATTGTTTGGATTCCACCATGATCTTGTCCTGCAGCTCGTCGTCATGATCTATCAGCGGTTTTCCTGTCACAACGCCATCCTCAACAGCGTGAAAGACCGGCTCTATCAGCTGCTCCGGGTAATAGAACTGTGTCTTGTGGAACAACTCATCTGCCATCTTGATAAAAGGTGAAGACAAAAAGAAGTAGTTTTCTCTCTGGAAATAATCCATCAAGCCAGCAAAATCCCGAGTTTGTTCCGTATTCGAGAAGTTATAATACTTGCCCCCATAGTATTTCGTATGCGAATCCGCAGACATAAACTTGTAATAAGCGTCTATAATCGCCTGTGGTTCTGTCAATGCAGCGGCATGCAACAATCCGTCTTCCAGCATAACAGTTGGATTCTCATATAGGCTCTCCTGTGTGTACTGGGCGCTGGTTCCGCGTTCTTCCTTCATCCAATTAAAGATGGCGCTTACAAAAATGACAACTGCCACCAACGCAAGTGCTGCTAGTGCCCACACTCCCAATAGCGCCACCAGCTTTGCAATGAGTTTGGCAATGAGCTTCGCAATGGCTTTAGCAGCATTTTTCCCAAGCTTTACCGCCACTTTCCCCGCTGCTTTCCCTGCTTTCTTGCCGATGGCAGTTACTTTACGGCTGCCTTCTTGGCTTAATTCTTCATACTGCTCATCCATATAGATCACCTCCCGGTCTGCAACATACATAGCCAGGCAGTTTTATGCGCGAAGCCCACGAAATATCAGCGAGGCCGGCCCAGAAGGACCGGCCCCGTTATGTTTTAGGTTGTCTTCAAACATTTTTCCTTGAGAATAGGGCTGCGCGTCCCGGCTGAAGCGTGCCTCGCGTTCCTCCATCTACAAAGCTGTACTTATATAGCAGCGCTTTGCTCATGCCGTTTGCCACATCAACATCTGTCGTTGCGCGAAAGTTTTCAAATCCAGTGATTCTAAGAAAGATGTCGGAGGCTTCCAAGGCGCTCTCCCTCGACTGCGTCAAGAGGATGAACATGGGTTCATCCGAAAAGTTCTGCTGCCAGTATTTCTGCGTCAGGTATGGTTTGATCTGCTCCACGCATTTCTTCTGCCAGTACGTTGGCAAATCATAATCGCGCACGGATTCCAGAATAAATTTTCTTGTCGGGTCCTTTTCCCATGCTGATGACTCACTGCCGGCTTTTTTGTTGAGGATCTCGAAATACGCAGAAAATCGTGCATTTCTTCGGCCAATAGACACGTCGAACAACGGTTCAAATACACGCAGATTTTCCCCTTTTACCTTTGCAAGTGCCAGATAGAACCAGCAGGTAGATAGGCATTTTACGATCTGCTCCGTACCACGAAGGTTATCTGTTGACTGCCAATAGACGAAGTCCTCCCGATAATAGTGCGAAAGGATGTGCCGCGCGCCGTGATCCATACAATAGATATGCATTGCGTCTGCCGGCAATTCCGCAAGCTCGTGCTGGGCAAACGTAAAGCAATTCATTACACGGTTCGAGACATACTCATCCAGCAGCTCGTCTACGAGTGCTATATCGAGCCCTTTGACAGAAAGCGCCTGCACGATCTGGTCACGCGTTGCAAACCAGAACTGGGATAGGAAAATGAGCATATTGAGGCCTACTGTCTGCTTAGCCTCTCCGCTCTCACGGAAGAATTTGATCATAAGGCTCTCATTTCTGGTTTTATTGAAAGAAAAATCTCTCTGCCAAGACTGCTTGTAGTCGTAGTTAATGTTAAGGTTTCTGCCTTCTGCCTCTGTCACATAATTGCGCATAAGCTTCACCTCTCCTCCAGAGTTGCCGCTATCATATCAGAGGACACGCATAATGCGGCCTTTTACACGAGGCGGCATAAACTCCTGTGCTGCCGGTTCAATGCTCGTAATATGAACAGACACGCGATTCCCGACTTCAACTTCAACATTCTGTGGAATTGTGCAAAGCGCATCGAGCCCCGGTGCAATCCGCACGAAGATACCAATCCCGTTGGTAAAGCTCTTGATATTGGCAACCGTACCGATCAGAGCAGTATCCGGCTCTATGTTCCAATCAACGGCCTGCTCACGGTGAACTTTCTCCGGCAGCGTCCAGAATATCTTGCCTTCGTTGGTGATTTCCTTGCATTTGACACGGATGGCGTCACCCGGCTTGTATGTTTCTCTGATTTCGCTGTAGTCAATGGAGTAATCGGTGTTTTTTAGCATTCCAACTACGCCGTTGACCTCGACATACGCCCCGTAGGAGACGAAGTTCAGAATCGTACCTTCCATCTCCGCGCTCGCCGCAAGTTCAGAAAGCATATCTGCCTTGTTCTTTTCCTGAGCACGCTTGCGAGACCCGACAAGCCACTGACGCTTTGGATCTGTTCCGATAATGACAATGGGTACACGATGTCCCACCAGATACAGCAGATGCCCGCGTTTGAACTCCGCATCTGCCTCATCGCGATAGACAATGCAGGTGTAGTTTGGCGGCAGTTCCTCGCTTCGGATATTCACCAGCATATAGGCCATATCCTTTTCGTGATCCGTCCCTACTTTCGTCACCATACCCCAGAGCACGGTTGCCTGCTCAACGAGCTGCTGGATTGCCTTCTTGTCTCGATCCAAATTGATTTCACGTTTCATAACATACTCCTTTCGCGGAGCGGATATTGTGTGAACTAGCTATGTAATCATTTCGCTCCTGTTTCAATTCCTAAGAGGGTCTTCTGCCCTCTTTTCTTTTATATATGCAAATTGATGTGCTATTATAGGGTCATGCCCTTTATCCATCCAGACGCACTGAGAAGTTTGGCGCAACGTCAAGGGGTCTAAAATCAGTCGGCAATTCAAAGGCAGGTACCGCTTCACCTGAGACAGTAACATCATCAGTTGTCAGTGTTGCCGCGATGATGCTGTCAGCATCAAAATCCCGACTCTGCGCGATGGCTTCATTACGAAGCTCTTTGATTAGGCGCACGGTGGGAATATCTGCTAAGTTCATTTCCCTCGCAGCAGCCTGCTGCTCATTGATTTCTAACAGGTATGGAAGGTATGCGTTTTCTTTCGTGTGTACGATCGTAAGGAGAAGAGGCAGGCCGTGAGCGGATATTGCGTATTCATGAATCTCATCACATCGCTTTTGCTCTGACAGGCGGCTATTGATGTCAGTAACCTTTGAAATTTGTTCCTGAACCGGCAGCTCGACTTTTTCAATGGTCACCGTGCCAACTAGCCCCTGTCCCGCAGGCGGAAGCATGAGCGCATCCTGGTTGATGAAAGCATCGTATTTCACCGATATCGGCCCGTAGATGACAGCAGCTGCTAAGGTTTCGGGTTCTTGAAACATGGTAAGCAGTTTCGGTGAATCAGATACCTCATTCAGTCTTTTGAGCAGTGCGATATCGGCACGGTAGTGGTCTATCAGGGCGGAATATCGGATTTGGCCTTCCGGTGCCTCATCCTCACCTCCATCACGATAGCTTTCATTCAACTGAGCAAGCCACATATCTGCGCCCGCAAAATCGGCAGTTGCGAGATACGCGAGAATGTGTTCATTAAGGCTTGTTACTACTGACTCAGGGAAAACCGGTCGTTCCCGGTAATCTCGCTCCCGGTCATCCCCGAATATCGGTTCAGGCGCATTGGCATTGTCACGATTGAGTATGTCGGCATCTGCCTCGTTTCCACTGGGTGGCGAAAGCGTCCTGCTTAGTTCAAGAGCCAGGAAAATAAACACAAGTATAAAAGCAGCAATGGCCAGGAGCAGCTTGTTGCGTTTCTTCATATACATTTCTCTCCTCTGTCTCTCAGCCCATACCGAAATTGTCGCTAGGATAGCTTTCCTCGTCCAATCCGTCTTCCGGATCTCCGTAGTCATCTAGCGCATCAAAATCAATTGGCTGGGACGATCCTTCGTCTTGAAATAACTGATCCTGTATAATTGCCTCATGCAGCGCATCCTTCGCAGTTGTTGGGCGTTCTTCTTTCGCTGCCGCCTCAATTACCTCGGAATACAGGTTATCGGGTGCAGTTTCTGCTTTGACGGGTTCCTCTTCCCCATTCATCGGATCAGTAAGTTCCATGCCCTCACAAAAATCCTCACCGTTTTCCCATTCCATCCCACCATTGGCTTTCTTACGGCGTTCCTCAAAGAGCTCATCTTCGGTCTTGCGTTTGTGGATGCTGTCGTATTCTTCGATTCGTCTGTCCAGTTCTTTATTCAGTTCCTGGTCAATGTAGGTGATTTTTCCAACCCTTGCCGGTTGGAGCGTATTATGCTTGACTATCGAGTACGTTATCTCGCCAAACGGTCTGTAAATCAGGTCGGTAGGCGAAAAATTGGCTGCCATCTTCTTCTGTTCACGTACGGATTCAGTCGGATGTCCCAGCGGTGCCAAGCCACCCGTAATCAGGTTAAAGCGTTTACGACTGACACCAACCATCGTTTCGATCTTCTCGGTTTCCCCGAATTGGTTGGAGTAGAATTTGGCATCATCATAGCTGCATCCGGGGTATATGATCACATTACGCGCATTGGACGAGACAAGATTCACGAAGTCTCTTCCATCTCGCCCTGCGCCCATAGACATCTGTGAGCGTGCTTGTGTTGCAAGATGAGAGGCAACTCGATAAGACCGCCCCATCGTCAGCATATCCCCGAAGCCGGGATTTGAGTAGGTTTGGAACTCGTCAATATACAAAAAGCACGCGCGTCTTGTATTTTCATTGCCGGGCCGGCGAAAAACAGCAGATTGCAGTTGGAGGATGAGAAAGTAACCAAGGAATCGGCTTAAACCTCGCAGAACCCCTTGCGCCGTTGAGATGCAAATGACTTCTCCGTCTGCAAGCGCCTTGTCAAAGTCTATGTCGTTGTGCTCACCTTCCATGACATTCGGGTTAAGTACTTCTCGCAAAAACTCATTTGAACAGATTTTAGCCACTTGGCTGCGAACACCCGATGTATTTTCGTATATTTTGGAACGCTCAACAAAATAGTCGTTGAGAAACCAAGAGCTGATATCAGCGTTTTCCTTTGCTTCTGAGTCCGTCCGCACCGCGATCCCGGAAAACCGCTGAATGAGTTCTCTGCCTTGCCCGCCCGAATTTTGCAACAGCCTGCTTAGATTAATCAGTGTCGCGTTTTTGCCGTCGATGCCATCATCTTTATCTAACCGCTTCAAGACTTTGATAGCGTTTCGTATTAGCTGCTCATTCAAATCCAGAAAAAACGTAGGAGAATCCGGGTTCAACATGCGGAATGTCGTCGACATATTCTCGACAACATCCAATTCCCTGCCTGCAAGAGGATTAAAATGCGGGCATGTATCCATCGACACATCAAAATACTTAGCCGGCCTCCCGTAATACTCGGACATCATCTTTATTTTCTGTGCAAGATCACCCTTAGGTTCCAGTACAATAACGCCTACGTCATTGTTTTGAATGTCCTGTTGGATCAACGGGATCAAGCTTTGTGATGTCTTACCGGTACCTGTAACACCGATGATCAACGTATGCAGGAACCTGTCCTTATATGGAATGATCTCTCGCGGGTCTTTTGCACCCGCCTCTAATTCGTCCTTGATGTTACAAAGAACAACATCGCCCGGATTCAGCCGCTTCTTTTGAAGTTTTGGCGCCATATCCTCAATATTCCGCAGTCTTGTAAATGTCTTCTTGCCCGTCTCGCTCGAACAAAAAGCAATAAAAAGCAGTTCAGAAAACAGTCCCGCTATCATAGCGGGCACAGTCAGGCTGGTCGTACCCAACATCTTCTGCACCCAAAGCATACTGTTGGAAGACAGGAAGAACAGGAATATGCAGCATCCTGCTTTGAATCTGCGTACTGCAAGCTGTTTCGTTTTTTCCGGGATTGTCCCCGCGAACATCTGATAAAAGAGCAAAATACAGACGACACAGGTAAATTCAAGCAGTATCGAAAACCACGAAAACAGTTTCTGGCGCATAAGCACCAACAACTCCAGAACAAGCATTGGCAGAAGCGGTATTGTCAGGAACGCTGTGGCGTGTTCCTGAAAACGCTCAGCAAACTCTGCCAAAGCACCTCGAATCTTGTCCATGCTCCTTAAGCCCCCTGATCGTCTTTCTGTGCATCATCTGTTTCTTCATCGTCCCATTTGAATGCGCCGTCCATATTTGTAAAAGTCATACTCGCCTGGGCAAGCGAAAGGATACTTTTGAGATGCTCCAGTGTTTCCATGTCATCAAGATCACGCTCTAATTTCTGCGGCAGCTTCTCCTCCGTCAGTGCTGAAACAAGACACCCCTGCCACGAATCCAGCACTGCGTAACGGACAATATCGCAGACTGTGGCGAGAAGACCCACAAGCTTCAGATCGGATATGCGGATTCTTCCTCGGCGCCATTCGCCTGCTGCTTTTGAGTAGCTGATGCTCTCGTTTGTGCCGAGCCTCGCAAAAAACATATCAGAGAACACCTTTGCGTATGTCCGATCAGATATTTTTGACTCGCGTATGTCTCCCTGAACGAGTCGAAGCAACTCCTCGTCCTCGCCAACCAGTTCCATAATCTTCCGATGATAATCTGGTTTTTCCATAATCAACCTCCCAAAACAACCGAAAAAATCAGGATAGACGCCGGAGCATGTATATGATGGACCCTGCTCCGGCGTTTACCCCTTTCACTCATGCGACCTGTGTTGCGACTACTTTCAGTTTCACACTGGGTTGATTCGCTTTGCAGGTATACATGGTCAGTTTATTCGTTCCATCCTGAACAAGGCCTGACACGTCGTTCACCGATACTGTGTCTATGCTTGACACCACATAGGTGCTGATACCGTACGCCGTCTCATAAGTCACCACATCACCAATCTGAACATCCTTAAGCCGCGCAAAATGCGCGACATTCTGGCCACGGTTATGCCCTGCAAGTCCGATATTTCCACCCATGGCCGGGGTACACTCAAAATGCGCAATGCCTCGATTCATATTGGATGTGCTTGTGCCCTCATATACGTACTTTGTGAGGTTGATGGAAGGAATGCTGAGCTTCGCGACAGCTCCGCCGTTGGTGAGCTTCGGAAGCTGCGCAGCAGATACCGCGTAGCCGAAATAGTTTCCGCCATTCAGATACGCAGGTGCTCCTGTGGTAACCGCCGTCCATGTACCATAGAGTGCTGAATTAACGGGTACCATCGTCCCAACAGTCGGTGTCGCCAACGCGCCATACCCCGTCGGCAAGGCGCCCGATACTACTGAGCCGGGTACAAAGGTAGGCATATAAATAGCGCTCGTCTGAGTTGTTGGCCCGAGCTCATTTGGGAAAACCGAGTTCTGGGCAATTGCCACATCCACAGCGCTCCCCCAAGCATCGGGGTACTCACCGACAGGCATCTCTATGCCTGACATAGGGCCAGACGACAGGTTGCCGATGGCGTCCGTTCCGATCGTTCCATCGGCGCCGACAATGATGTTATTGCTGTTCGAGATGTAGTCAGCGTCAAGCGAAGTTGTCTGATAGAAGGTGTCTCCGGGCTCGTCTCCCTCATAGTCATACTCCAGCGCATGAGCGCTCACGACGGAAAGCGAGAGGCAGGCACAAACTGCGAGGGTAGGGATAAATTTGCTTGAGAACTTACGCATAATAACCAATCCTTTCTTTTTTTAGCTTACCTCCGGAAACCGGCACCCGAGGCAGCATAGGTATTCCCGACACATTTGTCTGTACGCCATGGCCGTGTATAGCGTTCGGGCAAATGCGGTTCGGTCTGTCTTTTATATGCTGAAGTTTTTGTCATTATCAGGTCATTGTGTCAATCGACTTCAATGGGGATTTGATACACATCGCCATAACATTGTGTGATCGTGTGTTCGACGACTTTTTTCCCCACTTGGATAGTCAGCAGCTTTCCAAGCAGGTTTGCAGCGTGTTTTCTTTTAATTGAAACGATGAAATGTCGAGATTCGGGGGCTTTCAGGTAGTTGATATCAACAATCATTTTCCGCTTTGAAAGATGCTGCGTCTGAATTCGGTGATCTTCTCCGGAGTGCTCATCGCGGGCATAGACCGCAACCGATGTACGGATGAAATAGCGGATTACGGCAAGTGCAATCAGGATAATAGCTGCTGCCGCCGCGACAATAAGCAGAATATAAATTACCTGCGTCCAGTTGATTTCTCTCTTCTCGTGGCTTTCTTTCTGCTGTTGCGTGATCGCGCCCGGTCTTGCAATTGTAATCCGGCTTTCCGTATTTCCCGTCAGTCGATCAAGGAAGGACGGTTCCTCAACGATAATACGATAACCATAGTAGGTTACCGTATACCGCACCGTCTCAGGCGCTTCATGGCCGACGGTACCAGAATACTCCACGGTTGCCGTGTACCCGTCATTGACAACGCTGGATGTCCTGCGCGAATAGACCGCCGTTGCAACATAATTCTCCGGAATGGCTCCGTCCTCCCCCAAATCGCCCTCTGCCCAGTTGATGCTGGATACATTATAGTTATAACCACCATCCGAAACAGAAGTGGGGATTTCGGAATCGTCGTTATACTCCATGGTGTATTGCCGCGTAACGGTTCTTGTTCCGTAGACGGTGCGTTCGTTGACCGGCGCAAGTTGCAGGGACCCGGGATTGACATAGAGTATTCCGGCAAACTCACCGTCATCATACTGAACAGACGGTTTCATGTACTTAATGGCCTCCTCTCGTGCTGAGGCTTCCGTCTTCGCCGACAGCGCAAGCTCCATCACCTGTGTGATGTCCTTTTCCGTGGATTCGGTATCCACATCTTTCGTGATACTGTTGAGTTCATAGAAATAGCCGTTTTTTTCAAAGTCATCCTTTACCAGCGTGTCCGGATCCGTTGCTGCAGGGACTTCGAATACCTGCGTAAGCGTCTGCTGACCATTCACCTCCCGTTCGGTCTGCTCGATAGGGATTTCTGTTGCCAATGCCTGTGTCATCATCAATGATGTGAGGATTGCAGCGACAATGCTGCTTTTGATAGCTTTCTTCATGTTGCGTGCCTTTCGGCGACACCTCCTTCTTAGTATTACCTGCAGCATTCTATGCGCTGACTTCAAAAACTATAGGAAGATAAAAGCCCGTGAAGCGTTTTTGAACCGCTCCACGGGCTTCTATCAACTGTCAACTGGAAACTATCCAGCGCCGCATTAGTTCGTCAACGACCATCGCACTCATTTTGACACTGAGTCCGGATCGATACTTTTTCTCTGAGCTGGGCGTTTTCAGGTACACCGGCGTAGATCCGGGATTACTTTTAATGAAGTCAATCAACGCCGTCTGATCACTCTGGTCGGTCACCGTTACGACGACTTCTGTCTTCTTTGCCAGCATAATCGCTTGCTCTGTGTATGCAGCGTCGATTAAAACCTGATCACCAAAGCTCTCATCTCTCACAAACTTGCCTACTGCGCCGATTACAGCGCCTTCCAGAAGCATTGGTTCTACGGCAGCTACTGCGCTGGGAAACACCACACATCGAATCGTCTGGAACTGGTCTTGCAGATCGAGGTTATACATCGCATCGCCATTTTTGGTGTATCTCTTGGCACAGTTTCTGATTTGCCCTATCACTGTCACTCTACTGCCGCTTTCACCGTTTTCCAGCAGATCAACAAGTTCCGTTGGCGTAGGTTTCAGTGTGTCACGCGCTTTTGCTAATACCACATTGACGGGATGATCACTGAGATACATGCCAAGCGCTTCATATTCTTTCTCCAGCAGTTCCTTCTTAGCATATTCCTCCATAGCCGGTGGCTCCAGTGAACCATTGCTTTCCACCTCCTCCGCCGAGTAGAACAGGGAAAATTGTCCCATCGCTCTTGCACCTTTGTTGCAGTCTCCGTCTTTGATAATAAGTGCAGCAAGAGCCTGCTGCTCACGCACGTTATAGCGAAAAGAGCTGGTTGCGCCGGAGAAAATGAGCCGTTCCAGCTGAGTTTGGCTCAGTTTGCTTCCGTTTGCTGCCATGCGGACGTATAGATCTTCAAGATTCCTGTAATCACCGCCACTTTCGCGTTCATGAATCATTTCTCCAACGATTTTATTCAAGTTCGCGATACCTCTTAACCCAAAGCGGATACCGTCTGCCTCCATATCAACGGTAAAGTATTCGCGAGAGCGATTGATATCTGGTGGCAGAATCCTGAGTCCGCGCCGAACTGCCTGTGCAAGATAGGCTTTGACCTTGTCACTATTGTCGATGAAGGCATTGAGCATCGCTGTGTAGAAATGCACTGGCCAGTGGCAGCTCATATACGCCGTCAGGTACGCAATGTAGGCATAACAAGCAGCATGAGAGCGATTGAATGCATAGCTGGCGAACTTCACCATTTTGTTCCAGATCTCTTCTGCAACCGTCTCTGATATACCATTTCCAACACAGCCAGGCACATAATGCTTTGCCTTCCCCGCATCATAGTCTGCTTTGTTCCCATGCACAAACCGCTCATACTCAGAAAGCAGCAATTCCTTTTTCTTCTTCGCCGCACCTTTGCGGAGGATATCCGCTTCGCCGAGGCTGTATCCTGCGAGCTTCTGAGCAACTTGCATAAGCTGTTCCTGAAAAACTAGCACACCGTACGTCGGAGAGAGAATCGACTCCTCTTCCGGGCAGTCGTAGTGGATCGCAGCAGGGTCCTTCATACCGGCCTGATATTCCGGGATATAGTCCATCGGACCCGGTCGATACAGAGCAACTGCCGCAATCAAGCGTTCGAAGCACTGTCCCATCTCAGAATCCGGTAGCAAATCCAAATCGGAGTACATTTCCGTAATAACACGAGTCATCCCCGGCGACTCCAGCTGAAAAACGCCTGCCGTCAGCCCATTTGAAAGCATTTTATAGGTTTCTCGGTCTGTTGTCGGGATGTCTTGATAACGGAACTCCTTTTTCTTCGATCCCACCTGCTTCAAAACGCTTTCCAACCCAAAATCACGAAGCACACCGTCTCTCACCTCATGGATTACCGTCATATTTTTTAGGCCCAGGAAATCGAATTTGAGCAGAGACAGCTCCTCACACTCCGTCATGGTCACTTGTGCCGTCAGGACGCGTTGTCCTGTTTCATCATCTGTTTCAAGGGATGTTGGGATCCAGTTAGAGATAGGCCCCGGGGACACCAGCGTCCCGCAAGCGTGGATAGAAGCATGTCTTTTTACACCTTCTACACTCTTTGCGATATCGATAATACGCTGAGCGTTCGGGTCGGTTTCACAGAGGGACTTGAAGTCAGGGTTCATCTTCATTGCTTTGTCTATGGTCATATTGACCTCTGCTGGTATTTGCTTGGCAATGGCTGCGCCTACCCCCGGTGCGAAGCCAAGTACCCGCGCCACATCCTTGACCGCCATTCTGGCTGCCATTGTGCCGAAGGTGATAATATGGCTTACATGATCGACACCATACTTCCGGCAGCAGTACTCATAGACCTCGTGCCGGCGTGTGTGCTCAAAGTCCACATCGACATCTGGCATTGACACACGTTCGGGGTTTAGGAACCTCTCGAACAGCAGATTATATTCGATTGGGTCAATGTCCGTAATGCCAAGGCAAAATGCGAGAAGTGAGCCGGCTGCGGAGCCCCTGCCCGGTCCAACGTAGATGTCATGCTCACGAGCGTAGTTGATGAAATCCCAAACGATTAGGAAGTAGCCCGGGAACCCCATTTGCTTAACCATTTCAAGTTCAAATCGGAACCGCTGGTGATACTCGATGCTCTTTATTTTGTCCGTACCCTCAAAGCGTTCACGAAAGCCTTTGTGGCAAAGAAACTCGAAATACTCTGTTTCATTAGCAAAGCCGGTTGGAACTTCAAATACCGGGAGGTTGAAATCACCCAGCGGCACTTCCAGATTCACTTTATCGGCAAGATCCAGCGTAGCATCCAAAGCTTCTGGATAATCCGAAAACAGGATTTCCATCTCCTCCGAGTTATGGATATGGTAGCCTGTACCCGGAAACGTGCGATGCGGCTCGTTCATGGTCTTTTTGTCTTGCATGCAAAGAAGCACTTCATGGGCTTTTGCGTCTTCTTTACGCAGATAGTGCGAGTCTGTTGTTGCGATGTATCGTAGCCCGTTGCGCTTTGCCAGTTCGACGAGCTGCGGCCTCACCTCGTCTTCCTCGGAGAAATGGTGACGTTGCAATTCAATGTAGAAATCCTCTTTCCCGAAAATGCTAACGTAGCGGTCGACTGCCTCTTGAGCTTTTGCTCTGGCGCCCGACAACAGATATTGAGGAATAATGCCGCCAATACATGCCGATGTGCAGATAATGCCTTCATGGTATTTTTCCAAAAGATCCCAAGTGACATGTGGTTTGTAATAAAAGTGCTCGCTGGCATCTGAGCAAAGTTTGATCAGATGCTTATAGCCAGTCAGATTCTTGGCAAGCAGTATGAGATGATTCCGCTTCAAATCGCCTTCAAGGTTTTGGCAGTACGCTTCGAATCCGATTATCGGCTTTTTGCCCAGCTTCTTCATCTCTTTGTAGAACTCCACGAATCCACAGAGCACTCCATGATCCGTAATCGCAGCGCAGTATTCCGTCGCCGCCGCCTTGGCTTTTGGTTTCACCATACCATCGAGCAGCGAGTTCTCCGTGTGTCCATGGAGATCGGCAAATCGTATGACTCTACCTGATCCATCGTCGTTCATGACAACCTTATACTCTGCGCGGCCAAGAACCGCCAGCACTTCAGGATTGAGAACCGCCCAGTCAACACCGCCAATCTCCAAAATCCAGGAATTGCCCTTTCTGTGAAGGTTTGCAAGCGAGCCTTTCTCGCTGATGGTGCATTTCGTCTTTACCTCCATGAGAATACCTCCCCTCCTCGATAATTCGTTTTCTCCATATGTAGTTACCTCCAGATAGTATGCTGTTCGATGTTATGCGGAGGTGCTAATAAATATCAGAGGCGGAGCATCTGCCTCCGCCTCTTTGTGTTCCCTTTAAACTAACCATCTACTTAAACGTTTTCTTCGAGCTTTTGAGAAATACGGTTGCGAAATTGGGAGATAATATGGTTTACTGTCGGCTGAGAAAGGCCGCATCTTTTTGCTACATACGCTTGGCTAAACCCGCGGCATACCATGATGACAATATCCCTGTCGCGGGATGAAAGCTCATCTAGCGTCTCTTTAAGTACAGCGATTTTGTTTTGAATGTGCATATACTCGTCCAAATCCCACCATCTAAGGACCGTGGCACTGACGTTTTCCCCATCCGCTTCAATGTGCAAACATGATTGCTCAAAGGTCTCTTGCTTTGTTCCTGCTTTTCGTCTTAACTCATGAATCCGTCGCCACATAGCAACAGAAGCATATGTACTGAACTGAACGCCCTGCTCTGGTTGAAATCTTTTAGAAGCATGCCAACATGTTATACTCAGTTCCTGAACGAACTCGTCAAAAGTCAATCCCGGGATATACACCCCTCTTGCAAGGCTGTAGAGCAGCGCTCTATTTTGTGACAGCCAACTTGTGATCCAATCATCTTCACAATACAAATATGCCATGTCGCACCTCCATCTGACACTTGTTAAAAAATACAGGTTATGATAGATTGAGATGGGCAGAGGATCCTTTCCGCCCCTCTGACGAACGGTATCACCTTGTCGGCCGATGCAACTATTGGTGTCTGCCTTTCGATGAAATCACTTTAGCACAGGATTTATGAGATGTAAGCGGGAGCAATTTCCCGCTATCGGAGGAGTATATATGCGAAAGCGTACCGTTCATGTAGGTTTAAATCTTGATAGTGTGCGTTGCTTCCTTTATGGTCAAACCAATTCCGAGCATTTCGATACGCAAGACTATCAAGGGCCATGCCCTCACTCTGCTCTTCATCAGCAAGGAATTAGCCGGGAGGAGTTTCTCAAGTGTCACTTCGGTGCATCTTTTTTCAGTCGGCTTGAAACCTATCTTGATGGAAAAACCGATAAGGAAAAAAGCGATTTCCTATCCGAAATATGTGCGCGCAAAAAAGCGCGCAGTAAGCGTGGTGGTACGGCTTTCTTTGATGATGTTCGTAATGGCCTCCTACATGAATCGGATGGATTTTCAATGAATACGCTAATAGCACAGAATGCGAGTGTCCTCGAGGCAGTGAAAGCATCTGTCTTCGCAGGTCAGCTATCCGGTTATATCCGGATTGTTTTGGAAGCAGAGCATCTCCCAACGATAAGCACAGAGGCATCACAAATACAGCATGTAGTCGAGCAGCTTGAAGAACAGGCAGCCGTCAATTCCAAGTCGGGCGGTGCGAACAATGCTGTCATCTTATCTAAACTGCTTCTATCTTCACTGTTGCGAGAGAAAACCCCAGCTGCACTATTTAGTCATCAGAACACCTCTTTTTCAGAGGAACAGGCATATTGGGTTGAGAACTGTTTTGCCGGAGTGCAGACAAACCTTAATGTGCTGCTCTCCCAATTGGGCAGTCAAGAGGAATTCCTTGCTCAATGCCTAACGCTTTCCCAATCAGATCGATTGGTTCATAGTCCCAGCTACTTGTCAAAATCACTTAACGATTACTACGAGTTGAAATGCAACGAGATCAATAAAGTTCGTCATATTCTTGATCCCACGGATGTCGTTGCCATGTTGAAGAACAACGACACATATCTGGAAGAAAAAGAATCTGCCCTTATATTTCTGCACTCCTCAGCATATGAAATGACCGCTTTTGCATTAACAGGAATGAAACAGGTAAAGGATTACCTGCTCTCTGCGTACTCAAGTAAGGGCCTCATTGAGCCCGGAGTTGACGATTTATGCGGGAAATATCGCTCTTCCATACAGTGGTACCGAAAGCTTATCTACTGGAACCTTGTCCTGCTTTCAAGCGATGTGTCCCCGGATATTGCAAAAGACATGCCCACATACGCTGGTTTTTTCTGTCCTGAAAACAATGATAGTTTTAACTTGCATCTTAAAATGCCCAAATCCTCAATTAACGATCAGATCGTTCAGGCTGAGGCAAACTTTCGCAAAAGTGTCTCTAACGTGTCTGACCATAACATGACTGTCATATTCCCCGAGAGCTTCTACCGCACAAATCTGGCCACTAATCCAGCGGACGCTTGCAAAGGCAATCCATACCCACGCCTGAGCGATGAATCGAGGGCAAATCCCAACGATCCGGAGATGTATATCATCGACGCCTTCTCACGTTGTTTGAAGCGAATAGACTCCATATGTGTTCTCCAGCAAGGCACGCTCTCTCTATTTGAATATCCTTGCAAAATCCCACTATTTGCTGGGGTAAAACCGCAGGAAATGTACGACAAGATCAGGAATACTGCCGTCAAGTACAAGTCATTTTTGCAGAGCGTCTTGCCCTCTCCACGCCTAATAATAGATGAAACACTGGGGAGTTGTCTCAAAAGCAAGAAAATCTTGACTCTGGAGTTTCAGAACTTCCTAAATCAAATTTACCTTGTCACCGAGGAATACCTGCATGACGTCGAGATGCTGATATCGCATTTACCGACGGATAAGATAGGCTTGGACGAGTACAAGTTTCTGCATTCCTCTGCCGTAATGACGCACAAAAATAATGTAGGGTATTATAATGAGGTCGCAAGCTACTGGTTTTCGGCGTGGGACACAAGGTATATACAGTGCCTCAGGCAACTAAATCAAAATCTCGATTGTATCCAAATCACTACAGAACCATGGCAGAATACAGCCTTTAACGCCGATTCGCAAATGAAAACCACGCTCGACCTCAATGAAGACAATCTTCTTCGGTTTGCACGAGAAATTGCCGTTCAACAGCAGGATTTGCTTAAACTGAAGCAGGAATTATCCTCTTTGCTCAATTCAGAGCATCCACATACCTGAACGTCAGAAGGCGCCGCAATAGCGGCGCCTTCTCTATCAGTTCATGGTTATCAGCTGTCGAAATAGGTTTGGAAGTCTCTTGGAGATTTCGCTGGGGTCGCAGGAGATGATGTTCTTTGAATACATCTTTTCAAACTCCTCGCGATAGCTGTCACGGAACGCATCGCTGCCGAACATAATGGGGATGACCATCACACCGTTCTTGCGTGCATCTTCAACTGCTTTCCGAACTTCCTCCTCTCCCTGATCACGCCATGCATATGCTGACGGCATACCATCAGAGAGCACAAACAGGAACTTTTTTCTCTCTTTGCGTTTCAGCAGTTCTTTCGTCGCTACTCGGATGTGGATGGAATCGGCATTTCCCCCGCCCGGCTGGATAACTCGAAGGCTTGCATAGCACGCATTTGTTTTCGCTTTGCTATCGAAAGTCTTTAATGAGATATGCCGCGTTCCGCCTGAGGTCTCAAAAAGCGAGATTTTCAGTGGCACAATACCCTTGAGTGCCTCCTCTATCACCGCTGCAGCGCGTCTAGCAGCAAAGGACTTCTGCACACCGCGGGCGCAGGTTTCGGACATGGAGCCGGAGTTGTCGATCAGGAGATAAAATGCACATGAATCCACGTCTTTTCGACCAGGACGAAAGAATACATCCTTCGCGCCGACACCCGTTTTCCAGAGTGCTTTTACATCAAGGAGTCCGGACTTGCGCCCGTTTGTCATGGCTTTCCGGTTCTGAAAGAGCTTCAGAAGCTCCTTGCGCAGGAGCGATGCCTCCATCGCAATGTCGTGTGGAAGATCAATTTCGGGATATTTCATCCACTCCTCACGGAACGAGTTTTCTGCAGAGTCATACGCTTCATTGCAGAGCTTCTCCACTTCCTCATTGCTGAGTCCGTCCATCTCCGGCGGCATCGCATCCTGCTTGGCCTGGGCTTGCGCCACCTGGATGCTGTGCTGCATATTTAGCTCCATGTCAGCGATGTCTTTTTCCGAATAGCCTTTGTCCGGGTTACCTCCGCCAGCTTCCGCAAAACCATAGTTTGTGCCTTCGGCATCATTGCCGCCGGATGTTTCATCGCCGGGGTCTGCATCCTTGCTGGTATTAAGATGCCCGAACCCTGCAGGGCTGCTTGCCCGCACCTTGCTTCCAGGCTGTCCGTTTTTTTCGTCCTTGCCTTCGCCGCCTGTCCCGCCATCATTGAATTGGACTTCCTGCGCGCCTTCGTACTCATTGTTGTTCTGTTGTTCCTGAAGCTCTTGCTGAAGTTCCGGAGAATCTTTCAGCAACGTGCCAATATACGGCATACAGTCGATCAGAAGTGACTGCGTTGCCAAGCGACAATCCTTGGCGGTGCGGCTGTTAATCGCGAGGTCGATGTAATCGCGCGTGGCAATGAAATATGTTTCCATGTCCGTACCCGCATAGTGCTCAATGCCGGGAGCGTAGAGCCCGGTTTTAGCATAGGAAAGAATTTGCCCAAAAAAATCGTGATATTCCTGCTGTGGGTCATCTGCCTTTTGTTCAATGGTGCAGCCGTCGCGGATACACTCATTCATAAACCGAAACGGGACAACCAACCCTGGGCGCCGATCAGCGGCAATCTGCTCAATACGGCCGTCTTCCAAAGCGTTGAGAAAATCAGAGGCGATAGAGATGCCGATGCGTTTGTCATATCCCTCTTTTTCCATCTCAGCACCGTACCACTCACGGATCTCTTTCATGTCCGCAAAGCTTGACGAGTTGCAGTGTTGAACCTCATGGGCTGTCAGTGGGCGCATAAGCACACCCCAATGCTCCTGCCATTTCTCATCCAGCAGATCCAGCAGCAAGCTGACCCAAACGGTTTGCCCGTCGGTACGCGGCTGCAGCTGGTCATCTACCACCAGGGCGATGTCGCGTGCGCTTGCGTCGAGAAGTGATGCAACCAGCGCCATTAACACACGCTGCAACTGGTTTCTGGAGATAAACTCACGAAGCACAGCACGGCGCTTATTGATGTATTTCTCGTATTTCTTTTCCTCTTCAGGGGTCATCTTCTTTGCCATATTCTTTTCCTCCAATTAACTGGCTATTTTTCACATGGGGTCCCGCTTGAATGGGGCCCCCTGTTTCTACACAGATCAGCAATTGACGTTGATGATTTCCTCGACCGCCTTGCGCCACGTGATTTCCTGCGCCTTTTCAATGCCATGAATGAGTGCGCGTTTGATCGGCATACCCTCTTTCACCATATCCAACGCATCGATATAGCCACGTATGGTGATGCAGTCATTGCCGAGCTTTCCATCTTCAACTGCCTTGCGAATTTGGTCGCTTACCTTCTGGCAGATAGCTACCTGATCCTCAGGATAGGCCGCAAGAATGGATGAGAGATTGACTTCAGGCTCCAGCTCGAAGAGAAGTGCGCGATCGATGGTTGCTTCATTCATATCTCCCGTTCCGTTGTAACCCTCATTCATCGTATAGACAATGGAACTGATAGGCGAAAGGCTAACCTGACCGTAGCCAGGCACAAGCACGGCACGCGCCGTATCCGTTGCAGAGTGAAGGATACCCAGGACATCTGGACGAATCAGATTTGCCTCGTCGATTACAACGGTGCAGCCATCCCTCAGTGCCTGCATAACCAGGCTGAGCTGGAACGTCGTTTTCCCGTCTTCTAACTGCGGTGCGCCAAAGACATCCATCTTGTCAAGCTCTATGGATCCCTGCAAGCGAAGCCGCGGCTGGTTCAGGAGCCAGCAGATGGTTTCGACAATCGTATTTTTGCCCGAGCCCTTTGCGCCGATAAAGCGGATGGGTTTGTGCAGTAGAAAGGCTATGATTGCGTCATTCAGCATACTCGTTTTGCACTGGAACAGGCAGTCAGGCTTCTGAGGGACCCGCGGATCCCCAAAGTCAGGATTCATCCGTGCCAGGACCAGCTTCAGAACAGATTTCTCTACACAGTTTTCAAGCATATACTTGACTTTATCCTGAAGCACGTCTGCTTGGCCAGCACAGCGGGTAATTGCGTTATCCACATCAGCAAGGACCGCAGCGTCGTTCTGAGCGGTAAAGACCACATTGATTTGGATGGCAACGCCGCCGTTCCCGGATTTGGAGACTACCGTCTCACCGGTTGTTTTCCCTGTCAGCTCCGTATTTCTTGTGAACCACTTTTCTATCGGATCGTTTTTTGCAGGTTTGATTTCACCGCAGGGTTTTGACTCGCCCGGTTCATACACAACGTATTTGTAGAGACCTCCGGTGCCTTCTCTTTTAATTACAACGTCGAATTCCCCTGTCCCGCCTGTGTCACGGGACTCTGTTATCTTTTTTCTGAGCGGAATGCTTCCCTGATTTCTGACAGTGGAACCCGCTACCGAATATTCACGGATTTTGTCCTTTTCCACCTTCGCTGCTGCTCTTAACGGAACAAAAAACACTTTCGCCTTGAATCTCTTCTGTGCGTTTCCGTTAATTGAAGTAAGAGGGGTTTCCTCGACAAGCAGGCAGTGGATAGCCTTGATGTTTTTGAGCTTAAAGTACTTTCCCAGCTTGGTAGCGCTCATAGTGTTTTCAAGGAGGGTCTTCGCGCTGTTGGCAACATAGCCGACAGGATTGCCGTCATAGTAGACAGCAACCGCATTCGCATCTGCCGGGTTTGTCGGCTCAACTTTGAGTTCGACTTGTGAGCCACAGCAGAGCTTATCGTAGTCCTGCGCGCCAAAAGAGCCAAGGATCGTTGTCGTGTATTCCATCTTCCCTTTTTCCTCCTCAATTCATCGTAACTTGTGCTTTCTGATTCTGCTGCCGAAGCGAAAGCATCATGTCAAGAACATCCGGGGTAAACGGCGTTACTGTAGCATCCAATTTGAATCCCCTTTGGTTTGCATAGTCCCAAAGATCGACAAGGCCTTCTTCGACGGCGACCTCTTTTGCATCTGTCCCAGCGAGGCTGGTAATCAGTTTCATTCGCTGAGCTAGTGCGCTGATCGCCTCATTTTGAAACACGTTCTTCCACGACATGTCTTTTCCGTAGCGCGCCATCGCATCCAGTGTCTTTCCCGAGATGGTGCCGCGCTCAGCATAGGCAGTAGCCGCCTTGCCCAGCATGGCAAAACCCTCGCCAATGGCCTTTTCAATTGCTTTCAGCACCGTACTGACCGTCATATCACTGCAGGATTTCTCGATATCAGCGGCGACGGAGGCTTCCAACCCCTCGGGAATCACGGCTGCGGGAAATGCCGTAACGCTGAGCGACATGTAGAAGCTGTGTTTGTAGGTTTCTTTACTTGGAATTTGTGAGCAGATGATTTTGAACATCTGCTCCCGATCACGTTTCTTCATTCGCACGCCGCCAAGCATTTCTTCCGCTCCGCTTTGGAAGATGTGAACGAGCGCGTCCCAACGGCTTAGCACTTCATCGCGCGCCTCAAAATACTCCCTACGCGTGTCTTCGTACGATGATTTGAGCGAATCATAAGCTACGACCGGGATAAACCCCTCACACAACTCCGAATTTCTGATCGCGTTGCGAAGCCGTGCCTCCAGGCAGCGGAAACGCTCCTCATCATCGGTGGGAATGAGTGAGAGTCTGCTAGCCTGCAAGTTGCCATTGTAGAATGCCTGCCCGTTTTCGCCGAGCTTCTCAGGTTTGATTCCTAGCTGTTTTGTAGGAAGCGGGATAATACCGCGATTGCGTCCAACATGTGCTTTGACCTTAACGATGTTTTGTTCTGAATACTTTGCAAGGTCCCCCGTTTTTGCGCTGATGCCAGGTCCAAGCAGATCCTGAATGTCAATACTCATATGTATTCCTCCTCTGCAGATTTTCTTCCTGTTGCATATTTTCAATTTCCTACGGATGCTCTGATGGATGATATGCGGAGGTAAAATCTTTTATCATCAAGGCGATTTGCTCATTTGGAGCCCCGGGTCCATGGTTATAGCCTGCTGATAATTTCCTCTTTGTCCGCATAAGATGCATCACCAAACTAAGGAGGTGCATTATGACAGCAGCAAGTAAGCACAGTGACTACATTTATGATCGCATCGTGCGCATTGCAAACTATCTCGTAAACGAGGACAAAACCATTCGTGATGCAGAGCAGGCGTTCCATGTATCCCGCAGTACCATCCACCAGCAGCTGCACACAAAGCTTCCGGAAGTCAATCCGGCGCTTCACGCAGCAGTTCAAGCCGTATTGGACACACATTTCAGTGAACGTCACATCCGCGGTGGTGACGCCACCAAAGCGAAATTCGCCAATATGGCTCATGCATGCTAGGCATACAGTGCATCGCACATTGTAAAAGAGCCGCTTCGAGTTCGCTCACAGATAAAAAAGACGAGCCGTGCTTTTATTGCACGACTCGTCTTTCTTCAGCTCGCGAATACCCACTCGAGCTTCCCATCTGATTTTAATCGAAACGCTGCCTTCCCCTGCCTTCCCGAACTCCAAGTAAAGTCGAAAAATCTTGTTGTTTTTCCGGATAATAAGGTAGACATATCCTTTGGCGTGAGTTTTGCATCCCTGACTTCCCTTCTCTGGACATAGGTACAGCCCTCACTTCTGCGGCTACAAATATAGAAATCGCGTCCTTCCCGGACGATACCTTTCCCGCAGATGGGGCAAGGTCCCAGACCTTTGCTCTTCTCACCGCTGCCGCCGAATGCAAAGCCGAGGGTTCTCGTTTCCCTATTGATACACAGCGCTGCTTGGAATGTGCTGTTGTCTTTTTTCGTTAGGGTCTTAGGCTCTGTTTCGCCGCCATCCAGCAGCTTTACCGCCTCTTTTTCATTGATCGTCGCACCCAGAAATGATTTTGGGATAAAGAAATCGCATGGATCTTGTTCCCCTTTATAGTTCTCGCAAACGAAGTATGACTTCTTTGACAGCACATTGCGTCCGCATTTGGGACATTTTCCAACAGTCGTGAACATGTACGCCTTCAAATCAACATGGAGTGTCAGCAGTTCCTTAACTTCCCTGCTGATATAATCGGATATCTCCGCTGCCAAATCCCCGGGATATCCCTTTTCGCTCTCCATTGCTCGCAGCTTTTCCTCCCAACTTGCAGTCATCGCAGGCGAACAAAAATCGCGATCCCCATAGTTCTGGATAAAACCAATGGAGTATTCAGAAGGCACATACGAATTATTCTCCATTCGGATGTCTCCAGATTCTACCATCTTCTTGAGTATGGGCGCTCTTGTTGCCGCGGTGCCCAAGCCGGCAGCTTCCTTCAAAATGCTGCGTTGCTTTGCATCCGAGACAAATCTCCCGGCATTTTGCATTGCGGTAAGCAGCGTGTCCGGCGTATAGCGCAGTGGTGGCTTGGTTGTTCCTTGAGTGATTTTGGTGCCTTTGAGAGCCACCATCTCGCCTTCTTTCAGATCCGGCAGCACGACATCTTTACTTTTCTTTGCAGGTGCCAAAACAGTATAGCCTCTGTCTACTTCCACAGTACCGTCACAGCGGAAAAGTGCTCTGCCATTCTGAACAAGCACTGATGTCGTTTTTGCCCGGTAAGGCGGGAGAAATATCGCGACAAACTGGCGGGCTATGAGTTTATAGATCTTCTGCTCATCCGCACTCAGGTTCGTCCACTCCACTTCCTGGTCAGTCGGAACAATCGCATGATGATCTTCTATGCGGCCATCGTCAACGTATATTTTCCCTGTGGTTGCGCGTTTGATATCGGCGTTTGTAATCTTCTGGGCAAATGGGCCGATGTCCGGAATCTTGTAAAGGACTTTGAGATGCGCTGGTATCTCAGGAATCATATCAGTAGGCAAATATCGTGATTCCGTTCTCGGATAAGTGATGAAACCGTCTTCATATAACTTTTGAGCAATAGAAAGCGTTTTATCTGGTGACATCTTATAGGTTTTATTCGCAGCTTTCTGCAGTTCGGTCTGCGAGTACAGCGTCGGTGCGTTCACGGAGCGATCCGTCTGCTTAACTCGGACTACTTTGCCTTGTGATTTCAAAGCTGCCCTGACCGTTTCAGCATCTGCTTTTGAGGTATGTCGCGTTTCCTTATGATCCGGTGGTAGCAAACGCGTTGTCGCAAATTCCTCGCCTTTTGTCGTACAATAAGTAGCTTTCAACTCCCAGAATGTTTCTGCTTTGAAGTTTCTGATTTCCAGTTCACGGTCAACGACCATCTTTCTTACCGGTGACATTACCCTTCCAACATAGCCGTGAGTTTTCGTTGATACGGAGATAGCCCGGGAAAAATTCATACCGACGAGCCAGTCAAGCTGCGCACGGAGTTTAGCAGCTTTCCGCATCCCGTCAAACTTTGATGCCGGCAACAAACTCCCGAGAGCGGCCTTTATTGCTGGTTTTGTATTGCTGCTTGCCCAATACCGCTTAACCGGCAGTTTAAGGGCGTAGGATTCATAAAAGCTCCAGAAGATATGCTCTCCTTCTCTTCCCGCGTCGCAAGCATTTACAAGATAATCGTACTTTCCCTCCTTTATTTTTTTACACAATGCCTCAGCAGACGGCTTGTCAACGGCTTTATACTCAAAAGCAGCCGGTATCATAGGCAGTTGCTCGGCCGTCCATGGATTTCCCCAGTCGGCAGATACCTCCTGTGGCGCTTTGAGCTGCATCAAGTGACCGTGGAACGCCGCAAAGTCCAGCGTGTCTGCACCCTTTGGAAGCGAGTTGTATACCGCTGAAATCGCCCTCATGACTGACGGTTTTTCAGCGATAAGCAAACCCCTCATGCGTTTACCTCCTTCGATACGAAGTCCTTTGAAAAAGGCTGTCACATTGTATGCAGTTCGGCTAAGCTCTATTGCTTCTATAGTTTTCATACGCGGGGCGTATAATGATAGTGACACGTCTCAAGAAGGAGGCTCTGCTTGCTATGCCGCAAAGTAAAATGCCTGTTGTGGGCGTCACAAGCCCATTGCTTGTCAGGACAATTCGCGCGCAAAAGGTTATTCACCGTGCAAAGCAAGACGGCTATGTCATCTTCACAGCTGTCTCACTCGGGAAAAAACGTGGCGGGGGGTTCCGCGAGCTCCGTGAGACAAAAACCTACATCGGTTATTTTAATAGTTTCCATATCAATGATGTTTTTGAGGTTACCTACGAGGATATCGAGAATAAGTTCTATGGTGAGCAGAGACACATCGTTATGTATCACCGCATTTATCCTGGGACATTAGAGGAAATTCGCACATTCCTTCTATCTAAGAAATGCGGCATAGGCCCCAAACGCACAGATGCGCTTTTGGAGAAATATGGGTTATCCGTTCTGGATGAAATCGTCAACAACCCAAATGTTTTCGATGGTCTGGGGCTACCGGAAGAAGGCGGAAAAGCGCTGCAAGATGAGATCGTCGCTGACAGGCGTTTTGAAGATACTTTGGCCTTCCTTCAGCTACACAAACTAGATTACCGCTATGCGATCCCACTATTTGAAAAATACAAGGAAGCCGTCATTGATGTTCTTACCAAAAACCCGTATGCAGCGTATCTTGACAATATCATCGATTTCAAAACAGCCGATCTGCTGCACAATTCAATCGGTTACCCGGAAAATGAGCCGTTCCGAATTGCAATGGCTGTATACGCATGCCTAAAACGCGACTCGGAATCAAACGGCAACATCTTTATGCGCAGAGATGAGCTTCCCGACCGCTGCAACGCCTTTTTAGCCTTTGTCTCTGCGCGGAAGAGCGGCTCAAGGTTCACAGGCGAGGAATATGATACCGCTCTTTCTTTCCTTATGGAAAGGGAACTCGTCATCATCGACAGCTCCGTATTGCCGGGTGTCACTTGCATTTACCTAAAACGCAATTTTGAAAGTGAGATACATATCGCTGAATGTATCTTTGCTATACAAAAGGGCCTCAAAGACTACACATATCGCGAACGCGACGTTGATATTTTCCTCAAAGGCTACCAATCGCGCTATCATATATCGCTTGCTCCCGATCAAAGAAGATCTGTTTTGATGGCATTGACTTCGGAAATATCCGTTATGACCGGAGGTCCCGGCACGGGCAAGACACAAACGATCAATACCATACTCGCAGCTATCGAGACGCTCTCCCCCAAGGCGACGGTCCGACTCACCGCACCAACAGGCAAAGCAGCAAATCGCATTTCGGAACTCAGCAATAAGCCGGCATTCACCATCCATCGGCTACTCGGTCTTGGCCTGTACCATAGCCGATGCGTTGGGCAAGGCGAATTGGACTGCGACTTTCTTATTGTCGACGAATACTCCATGGCGGATATCCACCTGACCTATTGGCTTCTTCGTGCCGTATCGGCAAAAACGCGCGTTATACTCGTGGGGGACTACGATCAGTTGCCTTCTGTCGGTCCCGGCCTTGTTCTCAGAGATTTCATTAACTCCGGCTGTTTGCCGTGTGTCCGACTCTCTCAGGTTTTCCGCCAGGCAACTTCCAGCAATATCATCAGAAATGCGCATCTTATCATCGAGAGCTCGGACACCGGCACGTCGGCGCCATTGCGGCAAAGCCGCAAACCAAACGGAGATTTTTATTTCATACCCGCTGACTCCCCCAGCCTCATTCGAAAAACTATCGTTCGCTCCATAGCGAGGTTTCACGACACATATCACTATCCCTACGATAGTATCCAAGTCCTATCCGCGCTTAAGGCTCCAGATGTCGGGGTAACACCTCTAAACGAACTTCTGCAAAACACTTTCAACCCTGCCGGTGCGCCATTCCTCTATCACGAGCGTGAATTTCGCATAGGCGATAAAGTCATACACTGTATCAACAACTATGAGCTGAGTGTATTTAACGGAGAGACGGGTGTAATAAAGTCATTTGGCTATTCATCAGAATGCGCAATTGAAGTCTCCTTCCCCGATCGTGACGTCTGGTATGATATGGCGAGCATCGACCAGCTAGATCTTGCCTATGCCATCAGCGTACATCGTGCCCAAGGCTCGGAATTTCCAATCGTTATTGTGCCTGTCCATGAAACCCTTGCTACCGGACTCAACAAAAATCTGCTGTACACCGCGATCACCCGCGGTAAAAAAATCGTGGTGGTGATTGGCAGCCCGCAGGCTTTTGCCGACGGAATTAAAAGATGCCACACCTTAGAGCGCAACTCCAATCTAATGCCACGGCTCCAAAGCGCACTCCCAGCAGCGCCGTCTATCCCAAGCATCTGACATCCTCGCGGTCTTCGCCGTGGGGATGTTTATTTTTGGCCATCTGATAGAATGCTGCCCTTCCGCATAACACCTTATAACTGATCAATATAAGGAGGAAAACACATATGTCACTTGTTACAGCAAGGGAGTGCCCTCGTAAGGCCTTTGCGCAAAGCGCGCTGCCGCGCACATCCAAAAGCAGCAGCCTTCGCAGGGTTATGAAGGAAACACTGCGCCTGCTCAATTACGATCCTCTCACCTGCACGAATGCTGATGTCCGGCGCGCATGCAAAGATGCTTTTGATGCTAAGGCGGAAAAAATGCTGGATTTCGAGGCTTCCGCTGAGTGCTCCCGGCTCACCTTTCTCATTGAGCGCTGGGTCAAATGGGAGCAGCAGCATGCCGACTGGAAACTCATGGAGAAGGATTTCACCGAAACCGTCAATTTTGCTGGGCAAGCTCATGAGGTACATATAGATACGCTGGTTCGCCGCGTAGATCATGTCGAAGCGATTCAATTCCACTACGGATCGCCCAAGATGAACTATAAGGGCCGCGTGGAAACCACTTTGCCGGAAAAGAATCCCGAGCTTCTGCTCCTCGAGTTGGCTGGTGAGCAAGCTGCAATACGTCACGGTTACCGTTATGGAGGGAAGAACCCCGTCTATGCCTCGTTCTTCCATATGAAAGGGAAAAACGACACGGCAAAGCAAATGGAGTTGGAATTCAACGCAGCGCCTGGTGTCAATATCATTAGTCACTATTTCGCTCCTACCGAACGCCACACCTTAGAAACAGAGTTTTTATCGAGGAAGATCTCACCCGGTGATGCCTGTTGTGACCCGCGCAGCTGCAGAGAATGCGTCTGCAATGACTTGTGCTTTGCGGAATTCGTGCCACATAAACTGGAAGATGCACCTGATGTTGAGCTTAAAAAGATCAACGAAATCCATCTGACACCTGATCAGGAGCGTTTTGTCGCTTTGGATACCGGTGTCATTCGCGTCAACGCCGTAGCCGGTGCGGGTAAAACAACTGTCGTTACTCTACGTACCCTTGCTCTTATTGAAGAGGGTGCCGATCCCAGCAAAATACTAATGGTCACTTTCACGGATAAGGCTCGAAACGAGATGAAGCAGCGGCTCAAAGCGTATGCAGAGGGTGACGCGCTCTCTGAAGAGAGCATCCCGGTTGACGATGTGGTCGTAGAAACGTTCAATTCCTGGGGGCAGAAAATCATTGAGCAATTCCACACCGAACTTGGTTTCACCAGCCCGCCTACTCTGGTCGATGATGTTGTGAAAAAGGACATCATCGTAGAACTGCTTGAAAGCCACCAAAACCTACCGTTTGATTTCCGGAATCCGTTTATGAACACGAGAGCAGCGCAAGGCGCAGTCACGGTCATGGTACAGATCATCGACGCACTGAAGGCATGCCATGCTGAGACTCGTGATGATGTGCGTGCCCAAGTGCCAAAGTATGCAACGGGAGAAGCACTGGCACAGGAACTGCTTGATATGTATAACGCATACAACGAGCGTCTCGTAGATCTCAATATGCTCGACTATGAGGATCAACTCCGATTGCTCCTGAAGCTTAAAGACCTCGGTATCTTCGACACGATGCCTTACCAGCACATCGTGGTGGATGAGTTTCAGGATTCGAACAAGAACCAGATCGATATTATCGTACAGTTATTTCAGCACGCACCTGATGTCAAATCACTGGTTGTTGTCGGCGATGAGCTCCAGGCAATTTACGGGTTTCGCAACGCGACACCTGAAAACCTGATCTCCTTCGACCAGTACTTCCCCGACATGGAGGACATCCCCCTTGCCGATAATTTCCGCTCGGAGACACCGATCATTGCGCTCGCAAACCACATCATCAAAAGCACCGCTCGTATCCCAAAAACGATTCTCAGCCACAACAAACAGCCCGGCATCGCGCCGGCAGTCATGCACATTGAGGATCAGGAGAATGAGCAGAAACTGTTTTGCCGACAGATATCCAAGTTTCTAAGCGAAGGCATCGCGCCAAGTGACATTGCTATCCTGTGCCGCAACAAGAACGAACTCATTAAAATGCAGACAGTTCTTGATAAATGCGGGATTCCCACTGTACTACGTGTTCCGAAAATAGTTGGTGAGGAGCCGTATGTCAAAGCCATCATCGCACTTGCCGCATTTCTGAGGGACAATACCGATCTGCTTGACTTTGCGTTATATGCTAAATCAATGTCTCAGGATCCTTTTGACGTCACAACGCTCGGTGCCTCAGCAACCGCTGTTCTCGATGCAATCAACGCATGCAAGACGGAGGAGGCAAAAATCGCCACTTTTTTACAGCTTATCCATCACTGCACAGACGACTATGTTGCCTCCAGTTTTGTTGAGGCGATGAATAACAAGCACTTCCATACACTGAATCAGTATTTGAGCTACTGCATCAAGTATCGGCTTTATTGCACTAAGGAGGCCATCCCGACCCGGCGTGAAGAGGCCGATTGCGTATCTCTCATCACAGTGCATTCCGCGAAAGGCCTTGAGTGGGAGAATGTCCTGCTTTCCATGCGCGGCTTTCGATATTCTGCAGAGGAAGAGCGCCTGCTCTATGTAGCTGTTACCCGGGCAAAGAAGCGTCTTCTGATCACCTACACAGAGCGCCAGCGTCCTTTTCTGAACCTCATTTCCCCGTGATACAGCAAACCCCCGTCCAATCGGACGGGGGTTTTGCTTCTTAAACTTTAGTATGCCTTGCCGGCATTATCATCTTCGCTGTAACTCCCTGCTTCTTCTTCGTCTGGCTGATCCCTGCTTGCAGCGTCAAGAAGTTCCTGATACTCAGCCTCAGCCGGATCAACAGGCGCTTCTGTAGGAACCGTCTGCTGGACCTCCGCTCCAACGGCGCCTGATGTCTCAACCGATGCGCCATCAACTATCGGTTCTGCTGCTGTACCGGTTTCATCATCTGCCGAGACAGACGCCGGATTTGCTGCTGTTGCTTCAGGGGCGAACACATTCGCACCCTGTGTGGGTTCCTCACTATGAACGATGACTGGCTGGCTATTTGCCAGCTCTACGCGCTGGGCGTATGGAGAGTTATTTTCAACGCCATGATTAAGAACGGCTGCCGCTGTTCGATAATTGATGTTTCCGCGCTCAACTTCCTCTTTTGCTGTACTAGTGTTACTCGTCGTTCTCGTTGCTTTCGTTCGCGGCACCATGGACACAGGGTATGTGGCGCTGTTCTTGCTTTCTAATGAGAAACCACTGACACCTTTTGTTGTCCAGATGCTGGTTCCGGTAGCTTGACGGAACTGTTCCTTATTAATTGTAACAGTGTAATCGCCTGTATTGCTTTCGCCGCGCGTTACCGGATGCACAGAAACGCCTGTAGCTGCCTCCAGTTGCTTTTGCTGTTGCTCGGGCAGGCTTTGAGCAGTGTTATAGTAATCTTCATAGAGCTTTCCGCTCTCTCCGGATGCTCTGAACGTAAGCGTATCCCTGTCTCCTCTTACATTGTAAATACCCGCTGTTGTCATAGCCTGCTCATCCATATTGATACGCACACGAGAACCGTAGTCTTCCTTTTCGCCGTAAGTAAGCAAGGGATCGTTGGGAATACCGTTCTGCTTATCTTCCCCTGCATACGCCGACTCCAGCATATCCGTGGCAATCCGCTCGTCCAAATCACCTACCGCAAGTCCGCTTCCCTGATCCGGAGCGGATGCAGTCGGCACCTCTGATTGACCGCCGTCTTCCCCTTGCGTGGGTGTGGCCGGCTGCGCGGTCAGATGTGCCCCTGATGCCAGCGTGGAAACGCCCGCGCCAACGGAGTGAAACCCAGAGGCAATCAAATGCTGTGTTCCAGAGACAAGCGGTTTTCCAAATTGCATGCCTGTTGCACCGGTAACACCTCCCATCACCCCGCCGAGACCGATACCTGCTGCGGTCTTCGCTGCGCCCCATACCATGCCTGCCGAACCTTTTACGATATCCTTTGCTCCTTGGGGTATATTGTCGTACATCGCACGGATAGACGGAAGCGATGCCCTCTGCTGGGTTGGTCCCGTACTTTCCTCAGGAGCAGGCGATTCCTCCCTTGCCGTTGGGATATCAGCTCTTTGGGCAGTCTCTGCACCGAGGTTTTCTGGTTCAAAAGTCCCTATTGCGCCGGAAATCGAATTCCCTGCACTTGCGCCTTGAGCCGTCTGCACAGATTGCTGGTTGATGGTTTGCATTTGTGAAGTTCCTGTTTCTGCTGCCCTACCTGTATTCTCTTGTTCTTCCTCGTTACCAGCCTGTTTTCGTCCCGCAATTGTTGTTGCAACACCACCCGCAGCTGCACCGATCGCTCCGCTTGCAACTCCCTTCATTGCCCCCGTAAGCCGCTCTTTCCCCTTTCCTGAGAGCATATCCGTCATACCGCCCGAAGACCCAAGCAACAAACTGCGCACGGCGCCCGTCAACGGTATAGTGGCATATGCCATGATAATAACATCGAAACGGTGAGAAGACGCGGGAAATAAGAGGATAATTGTAAAAACAAGTGCGTGGATAGGCTGTATCACGATATTCGCCAGAAGCTCTCTCGCCCAGCCAGCAGACATCATCTTATACTTGTTGTCAAATGTCATCGCTACCAGGCAAATTGGTCCCAGTATAATCAGCAAAGCTACCATGAGCGACCGCAAAAGATAGAAAAAATTATAGTAGATGTCAATTCCTAAATACATAAACTGAACGACTGCAGCTCCAAGCGAGGCTGTTGCGGAGAAGCTGTCGCGCATCTCGGAAAGGCTCTTCCCGCTGGCAGCTCCTTTGATGATTCCCGTGAGGTTAAATGAGAGGCTCATTGCCACTTGAACAACCAGCGGCAGGATAGCAAGACATACTGCAACGAGAAGCATATCCTTTGTCTGCTCCCACATCCGCAGTCGATTCATAAAATTTGTGGTTGCTGCTGCGCGCCGGAGGACATTCACTATAAGGCTGTAGAACAGGAATATGATAGATAGCAATTCGGAAATAGCAAAAAAGCCCCATATGGTATTTTCCCACGTTGCGGGGAACAATCCGTAAATATAGGAGTTCGTCCCCCGGTTTCCTGCGTTGTAAATGAGCTGATCAAGGCTCCATAGTCCAAGAATTCCGCGGATATGGTCGCATAGCCCGCCGACAACATTCGACAGCGCCGTTCCCAGTTGGCTCGTCGTTCCTTGCGTCACGGTTCCGCTGCTTACGCCCAAATCACCGCTAATAAGCGAGTTTCCAACCGCCTCATAAAGTAGCATTTCCCAGTTGATAAACGGCGCATCTTCATCACTGTTGGCTGTTCCGGTCAATCCGGTCGGCGCAACACGTCCAGATGTAAAAGCACTTGTCACATACCCTTTCGGCATGCGCCAAAGCAGGTAGTGGTAGCGTCCACCGATCGTCAGTTTCACATAATCGGACTGAACCACCGAAGTGTCTATGCGGCCAATGGACTTGAACTCATCACTCGTAAGGTTTGAAAAGCTCGCACCATTTACTGTTCCCCGATTTCTGACCGCATTTAGGAGCTCATCCATATGCGCCTCAAATTCCGTCATAGACCAGCTGCTCCTATCCGGGAAACACAAGGTTATGGCCTCGTTCAAATCAAATACAAGACCATTTTTTATTGTCTCCGCTCGACTCTGGTCGGTTCCAGAACCGCCGACAGCCCTGCTGCCAGCTGCGATCGTTTTCCCGGGAAATGTCAGCACAAGATTCTTCTTTGCCAGTAGCCCACTAGTAAGCGGTGTCGTTTTGGATTCACCCAATCCTGACAGTTTATTGCCTTGAATGGCTGAGCTGTTTTCTGCAAGGTCTTTTAGCTCATCAGTTGAAAATCGCTTCGCTTCCAACTGTGAAGTAGTCGCTCCCACCTCATCAGCAACGACGGCGCCATCAACCAGCCATGTTTCCTGATTCACCGTCACTTGAATCAGGTAGTAAGTATCTTTCGCGTAGGCGGTCTGTGTCATGAAAAGTCCTGTCAGCAGCATAAAGACGAGTGTGTATAGTCTCAACCACTTGCTTCTTCCATCCGACGCCCTCCGGCACTTCTCCATAAACCTGCACCTCCCCCTATCCAGTCTGCTGCATTCGTGCCGTCGTCCGCTTCTCAATCAGCGCTTTCTCAACGGCAAACGGGTATGCGTATCCGACTGTACTCTCATTGCCCATTTTAAGGAGGAAATGTCCCTTGCGTGGATTCGCAAGATAATCACGCTCGCCGTTTGACAGTTTGAATTTTGCCTGTACAGCATCCAAATCCGTAGCGCTTTGTTTAAGGAAGATATTCACGTGCGTGCTGAAAAGAACCGCCTCTCCCTGCGGACTCTCCAAAAACTCCTTGAAGTTCTGAGACGCCACCAGCAGTGTGCCGTTTCGTTTGCGGATACGGCGGGCTACCGTTTCGATGAAGTGTGATGTGTATGCGCTACCAGGCATAGACTTCTTAACCATCATCCATGCCTCATCGCAGACAATGCGCTTACGAATGGCAATATCCTGCTTTGCGAATTTCTCGCTGCACCAGGAAAGCGCAATGTACATACCGATGGGCCTCAGAGTTTCATCGTTAAGGAAGCTGACATCAAAATTGATAATTGGCGCATCCCTCATGTTTTCCAGCTCCGGCGGTGTCTGAACATCAAACATTCCAAACACCCCAGTGCGCGTATACATACGCAGTGTATTGACAACCGGCAGCAGGCGCTCATTGCCTGCTTCATGGGCAAACTTTTCCAGCCGCTCATGAAAATCCGAGAAGGTTGGCATTGTCTTTCTCTGCCCGTGATGAATAAGCTCACCCATGGCATTGACCGTAACACTTCTGGTATAAAGCGAATCGGGGTCCTCATTCATGCCAAAATCCTCGTAGGTCTTCGCCAGCACATAAGAAACAAGCGACTTCTGCTCACTATCCAAGCCCCCCGCACCTGCCATCACACCGATGAGATTCAACAAGTCGATGATCTTATCCTGTATTCGTACAACTTTCCTGCCTGTGGGTACTCCATCGGCGTCCACCTCATCCTCTTCTATCAGGTCGAACGAATTTGGGATCAGGCCGCCCGGCCGAATATCGACATTTACGCCGCCGAGCATCTCGGTAATCGGCCGGTACTCGCCCTCCGGATCAACAATGGTGGTACGAATTCCATCCAGAGCCGAGCGCATCGTGATCAGTGAGACCAGAAAAGACTTGCCGCTGCCCGTCATGCCAAAAACCGTGGCATTCCCCGAATCCAGCAGTTTGCGATTATAAAAGTCGATGTAGATGGGAGTCCTTGTCTGGACATTGACTCCGACAAAGATTCCTGACGGGTGGCTCAGTTCCGCATTGTAGAACGGAAAACATGCTGTTAATCCGTCCGAGCTCATGTTCCGGTAGTTTTTTGGCATCCACGTCCTGCCAAGCGGCAGCGCACTCTTATATCCCTGATCTTGTCTGAGATAGGATGGCAAAAGCTTAATCTTTTTCCCTCGCAATGAGTTATCCAGCAGCTGAGCCTCTTTGTTGAGTTGCTCGAGCGAGTTCGCATATAGGTTCATCGTCATTTGGATACCGAACAAACTGATGTAGTTTTGCTCAGCGCGTCGACGTTCTTCGACAAGCTCTGCTATCTGCTGCTGAAGCCGCGTTATATTCCTGTTGCTTCCTTTTTCCAGTTCCGTCTGCAGTTGCGCTTGGAACTGTGTGATTTTCTGCGTCAGCTCGTCAAGAGCAACTCGCTCGTCGATCGGATTGACATGAAGCGCAAGGTCCAAGTCCCCGTCATAGTTATAGATATTATCTGCCCAACCCACGGAAATAAGCTTAGGGTATCCGGCAACAACAAAATTTCTCACATACTTGCTCCCCACCACAAGATGGTCCGGCGCAGTACGGTCAAAAGAAGGCGGTGCCATTAAGTCATGAATATCCGGCACGCCGTTTGCAAGTGGGTGCTTCGCCTCGCTCTTTGTGGATTCAGTCAGGATGGTCTCACCCCTGCGCTTTTTGAGCCGCTTCATAAGGTCAAGCATATAGTGTATCTCCTTCCTCCTCAAAATCTTCTGCGTACTTTTCCCGAATCGCTTTTATCTGGGAAAGCACATCTCTTCCAATCGGATCTGCGTCAATATTTGACAGCTGCATCTGGCTAATGGTCTCTCCAAGTATCAACCCCAGCATTTTCGCGCGAGACATTGTCTCAAAGCGATCCGTCTCTCCCTTGACCATTAAGGCAAAAGCGTCCCCGTCTGAAATAGCAGCGGCGTAAGAATAATCGTCGCGATAATATGTTGAATAGACCAGTTCAACGAGTTCTTCCGTGTCAAGCATGTGTGATTTGACGCCGACATCGTTCAGGTTGGTTTGAATCTGCTGGCAGCGCAGCCTCAGTTCTTTTGCTGCGTGGACAGCTTTTTCATCCTCTGTAAGTTCGTTCAGCGCATCCACATCGTCGTATGTCACAATCACATAGCGGCGCTTTTGTTGGGAATTCTGCAGACGCTCATTTAGATGCCGCATATCCTCAAGGTACTGTTCCGCGTACGCTGAAATATTAGGGAATGTCGCAACGGTTTTTGTGATATCTTGCTGCAGTGCGTTCAATCGCTCCGTATTATCGATCACTTTCGTCTGCAGAAAAAAGGTGATCGGAAACAAGATACTGTTCAGGAATCTTTGAAAGGCCAGCTCTATCTGCTCACGTTCTCCGGGTGTTTTCAGCTCATAATTTGTTGAAGAACATACCACAACCGCACGATAGCGATGGTTACCCAGCAAAATCATGTCATCTGTGATGTTTTCAAAAGGGAGAAACTCCTGAGCGGTTTTAATATCAGCATTCTCGCTTTGGTCACGATTTTTGGGATCAGTCTTTTTAATAAAGTACAGTATAAGGCAAATGCCGCCGCCTATCAGAACGCACATCAATAGTGCGATGATAATAGCCACTTTCATAGATAAGCCTCCTATTCCATCTCCATTTGTCCAACGAAGTTTTTCTTATAAGCCATATCATTGGGCAGGCGTTTGTTCTTTTTCTGGAATGCTTTTTTGTAGCGCAGATACGTTAAAAGCGAAAGATCCTCCTTTTTATAAAAGGCAAAAAAGCCCCCCAGTGCGGCGCCCGGCGGCAATGCGACGAGCAAGGCAAAAAGCGGTGAGGTGAGTTTTGCCAGTGAGAAGAAGATCACCCCTGTTAACAACAGTCCCCCCGCGACCCAGAGTCCCTGTGCGAGAGTTAAAACTCCGCCGATGACCTTTTCTTTCTCGCTGATATCAGCAGATACCTTATACATACGAGCCATAATAGAACCACTCCTTTTTTTCGGATACGCTTTGTTCTATGCTCTTATCGCAGGTTCTATCAGCGGAAAGAAAAATGGCGAGCAAGGGCTCACCCCCGCTCGCCGTCTTCTGACATGTTTTTCCGAAATTCCTCGGCCTTTTCCAGCAATACCTTTAGAACATCTTCTCGCAGCCTGTCATATGTCTCCAAAACAGCTTCTTCATTCACAACTGGATTTTCTTGATCTTTGGCGCGGAAATAACAGTAACCATCCATGATCTTCTCGCGCTGCTCCGTGGGGAAAATCTTTGTCGTTTCTTCCAAGTATGCACTTCCATCACCCCAAAAAACAGTAATCAACACTGGGATTAGCAAAAGCGCGACCCCTATGGCAATCAACATGTGGAATGCCCTATTTACGAGAAAAACAACAAGCAGCGAAAGAATCACAAGAACCGCACATACTCCGACAGGTCCCAACTCTGTAGTCAGCGTGCTCACATCTGTCACCCACTTTCTCTAAGCTGCTGACCATGCCGCAATCAGAGTCACGATTTCTTCCCCGCAAGTAATTGCTGCATACATAATGCCTGCGGCAATTGCTCCTACTGCCGAACGCACAAGCAATCTGGTATTGCCCGCAATGGCAAACACGAGGAACGTGCAGCACACAACGAACGCAGCGATACAAATCCAGCGCCCAACTATCTTGAGCAGATAGACAATGTCCATTCCTTTTTGCTTGAGCTTATCGCCGATGTGTTCTACGGAGTAGTCACCGCCTTTTATGCCCAGAACATACTCGGGATCCGTAGCTTGATCAATGCTCATGTCCAGGCCAATTGTTCCCTGCGGTACTTCTGTTTGCTGAGCAGTCTCCGAAGTCTCTCCTGCAATACCTGACTCAACTCCCTCGGCATAGGCCGGCAGAATCCCCATCGACAAGAGCAGTGAAAGGCAAAGCATAGCGGCAAAACGCTTCATAGCTTACCCCCTCCTTTCTCCAAATTACAGCCCGGTGCCGGGCTACAGCAAAGTAGTATGCTGAAAGGCCTTTACATATTACAAAAAAGTTTGCCATGCGTGGCAAACTTTTTTGGCTGTATCATGTTCCTACTTTACCCCGTAGGATTTCATATTCCTTGCTGAAAACCCCGCCGTTTATAACGTAAGGCACAGCGTTGCTCATCGCATCGAGGTATCCCAGCGTATCCTCAGACAGGGTGTGTATTCTGTCCGACTGTACATTCAGTGTGCGCGCAATTTGCGCAGGCGTAACAGCGGCAGACTGATTGAATTTGTTGACTACCAACTCTGCCCCGGATACAAGGTGTACAGCGTCTGATTTGCAGAGATTGGAAATCAGGATACCGGCCGTGCTAACACTATGAGAATCCTGTCCTATGCACAGCGCCAATTTATCAATGATGTACGCATTTCGTATCAACGCCTGAATTGCCGCATGGTCGTCTGGTTGCAGGTCAAGAATAACCCGGGCATACTGTTGCCTCTTGGTCAAATACTCAAGAATCAGCTTCAGTGCCGATTCCGTTACCGGTTGACGCGCTCCGTGCATGGCGTCAATGAGATCTTCATTTGAATACGTTAAAAGATGGAATCCGGTGGGTAGACGCCTATACGCTTTTGCAATGCCGTTGTATCTGGGGCGAAGAGCTCGAAAGCGGATAATTGTACTGTCGGCGGTAAGGGTATCCCCCTCTCTAACTGCCATCATTGCAGCATTAAAGCCGCGAGGTACATTTGTCAACTCAAAATACTCGTTGCAGAGCGGGAACCGGTCATTGATTTCAACGAGGATCACTTTCTCCCCTTGGCCAGCAAACGAAGCTGCCACATTCATTGCAACGGTTGTATTGCCAACGCCGTGTTTAGCGCCGATGAAGGCGATGGCGCGTGACGTATGGGCTGCGCCGTTTGGGCTTCCGGTTGCTGTTGGTATGGAAAGCGCCGGGTATGAGTAATCGCTGCGCATGCTTTCATCAAAGGAGAGCAAGTCGTTGAGGCGCGCATTCTCTGTTTCCAGTTCGGATAGTTTACTGCGCATGCGCCGAAGCTCAGCCTGCGTGGTTCTCAACTCACTTTCTCTGGCATTCAGTTTTGACTGAAGCGCTTCTTTCTCAGCGGTTAAACGGCTTCGCACAAGGGTATCCGCGTTGCCGGAGGAACCATCCGATTTCTCCTCTATCTGCCTTTCAAGGGTTTCTTTCTCGCTTGTCAGCCGTTCCACTTGAGCAATCAGTTCCACAATTCGCTGACAAAGGTCTGCTTCCTGCTGTCCCCAGTTTTCTTCTTGCTGGGCGTACCATTCTGGAGTGTCTCGATCTGAGCGCAGCTGATTGATCTGCTCTTCATAAATGGAGAGAGTTTTCTTGGACTCCGCTATCAGGCGTTCATTTTCCTTTGTCAACTCCTCATTTACAGTTTTCTCTTCATTGAGTTGGTTCATCAAGTCAACGGTTCTGTTTTCACGCTGTGACATAAGCAGTTTGGTATCAGCAAGTTCCTTCTCAATGGTAGCTTTTTCTGTCTTAAGAGCCTCAGTCTCCTTATCTACGGCTTTGCGGATCAACTCATCCATATTTGCCTGCGCATCTCTCACAGCATTCTCGTATATCGCTTCCCGCATGAGATCCTGGTCTATCTTCGGCTCCTTCGACGGCGCAGGCAGGGCCAGGTTTCCTCTCGCATGCATTTCAGGGCTAGCCTGACTTGTTGTTTCAGACGATAATCCAAAAAATGATGCAAGGAGGCCTCTTCTCTTTCTTGGCTGCTCTGATTCTATTTCCGCTTGTTGCGGTACATCCGCATTGGAAAATCGATAGTACTGATAAACATCGTGAAAGTTTCCCGGGTGAAGAATATGCCGGACTATCTCTTGGGCGCGAACCGAGTTGCTGTTGATAATATCATAGATGCCAAGCGTAACACATTTCGCGAGTATAGGATCAGCTGCTCCCGTTGCGCAAATGAAAATAACCTGCAGGTCGGGATAGTCTACGCGAACCTGTTCAAGGATCTTCCCAATGTCCACACTGCCGTTGAGTGAGTCCCTAAATATCAGGATCTCTGCTCCCGAGCCCGGCAAATACTCTAAAATGGCCTCCCGGTATGTTACTGCCTTAACGATTATCGGTTCAATACCGCTCTCATGCATGATTTGCGTGAGATAGTCTTCGTATTCCTTGGCGGCGATACCATACATGATTTTCCTCGTCATCATGAAAGCCTCCTTTCAAAGCCTCGTTCTTTCAGGCCATAGTTTAGGTAGTGATACAGAGCACCCACTTCATCTATCTGAAAGAGCGCCTCCGGCAGCGAACGTTTCTCCAATCGTTCCGCAGTCGTGAAGTAAACGTCTTTCATGCCTCGCGCTCCACACTGTGCAAGCACATTGGAAAGCCACTTTTCACTGGGTACGACAATCATATAAGAGATCCCCCGTCTCATCCGCTGCTCAAAAGCAAAGTTTGTTTTGTTGTGGAAGAATATCTTATGTACGACAGACACTCTGCCATCCATCCAATAATCCAGGAGAAATTCTTGTGGTTTGCCATCCTGCACTGCGACATGTCGCTCAGGGTCCAGCTTCCGAATATATGAATCATACTCTGAGCTTAGAAAAGTCGAGAATCCCGCACGGGAAAAAGAAAAGCCGTTCAACGCGTGTAGTGCACGCCTTGCCCTGTCTCCGGCTGCGCAGAGTCCGGGGCCTTTTAATGTCTGCTCCGTCAGAATGTCAAGCAGTATCTCCGGTGCGTCAACGAACACCTCGAACTCCCCGTCCACAGCATCGAGCAGATATTGTGAAAGACTGGAGAGCACGGTATTGCGCCTTTGTGAAGTCACTTTAACGCCGTCAAGAATGAATAGCATCGTCATTTTCCGATTTTGGTAGAATTCTGCACGGTTGGTCAGAAAGCTGCGATAGTTATTCCATTTAACAGCAAGATGACTGGAGCGTTCATTGCCCATATCCATTTCCAAAAGATAGAGCCTGTTCTGAAATACGAGTAATCCGTCCGGCGACATAGTCTCCGAGCATCGGGGCATGAACTTTGCGTCAAAATACTCGTATTTTAGCTGGCCGGTTGCTGCAAGCTGGTATTCCAGTGCAAACGCATTCAGACGTATCTGATGATTGATGTTTTGCGGTTTCATTTTAAGATCATAAGCAGGTCGGATATCCGAGAACAGATCGTCATGGCTTCCGATCTTAAGATTTCTGAGCGTTTCTACACCCAAGGTCGTGAGAAACAACGCAGGATATTTCTTGCCATAACTTACAGGTTCCAGCAGATGCATTCGTACCAGCTCCATGAGCCGGTTATGTGTGAAATTCCGGTGGATTGCGACGCTTGAATATATGTAGCGGTGTGCAAGCTGTTCATCAACGCAACGGTGTCGATAGACCAATTCCAGAAGAGCTATGTCCTCCTCTGAAAGTGACTTCAGCATCTTCACATTCCATTTGTAATTAGCCATTCCGGCATCACCCCCTTCCCAAATACGCTAGGTTTTATGCTTGCATACGGAGCTATATTACCGGATCTGGCCGTAAAAGCGGGAAACCACCTGCTAGGAGCTGGCTTCCCGCAAAACTCTGCCATGGGCCAGCATGTTTTACTCCCGTCACAAAAACTTCCACAGAAAGCCCAAGTAGACCGACAAGCCACCTAGGAGTATGATCGCCACACTTGACGATAAAAGACCGCCTAGAGCTCGTCTGCGGCGCATCTCATTGTCTCCCGCTGCACCCAGCTTCGCAATGCTGAGAGCAAGGAAAAACACGCAGGTTACAGCGGCTAAGCCAGTAATTACTGCGCCTACTCCTCGAAACCGACTCACCGCATCTGCCGCATCTGCTGTACTGATACTGTCGTTCAAGCTGTGTTCCGGAAGCAGCTTACCGATCAGCGTATCGTCAAATGTCAATCCGGAGGCATACACGCTCTGCGCTGGAATAATGCCGCCAAGAATAAGGTATAGCCTGAATAGTCTGGATCTAGCGAAATTGTTACTCTTCATAGTCTCCTCCTTACCCTATTGAACCGCTGCGAGCAATTTCCAAAGCAGGCCAACATACGCAGATAAACCACCCAATAGTATCGTTGCTGTGGCAGTTGTTGCGATACCGGCAATAGCTCTTCTCCGAAGCATCGGGTTGTCGCCGGCTGCACCAAGCTTTGTGATCATGACCAGAGTCATTACGCCCATCGTAATTGCCAATATGGCTAATCCCGATGTGATAACCTGTCGGTAACGCGGCAGAACATAGCTTAGTTCAGGGGCCTCTCCTGACTCTGTCGTACCGCCGCTCATGCTGATGACTCCATTGCCGTCAACGCTGAATTTCTCTGGCGTATCTGCAAGAGCGGTATGACTTTGACAAACAACCAGTATAAGGACAAGAATAAGATACATCCATCTATGTTGATGCTTTCTAAAGCTCATTTTCATACACCTCCCAGACAATGGAGGCAGTAGGGCTATGCCCCACTGCCCCACACTCCGCAGATTGCTTATACGTTAGCAAGGATATTCCAAAAGAATCCGATGACAACGCTCGCGCCGCCCAAGAGCGCTGTTGCAATGCCTGTGGTCAGGATCCCCGCAATCGCACGTTTACGGCCTTGCTCATTGTCGCCTGCTGCACCCAGTTTGGCAAATTGAACCAGCATGAAAATGAACATCGTCACCGCAAGGATACCTGTGATAACAGAAGCAATCGTGCGGTACTGCGAAACAACCTTCGCCAGTGTCTGCTTCTGCTGCTCTTCTGTGGCGTTTTCATTCAGTTTGATGTTTCCGTTTTCATCTACGATCTCATCAAATATATCCGCCCGCGTTACAATAGTACCGGGCATCTGCAGCTCGATACCGACGGAATGAAGCACGGTCCCCGAAAACGCGAACATCAGCGCAAAAGCCATCAAAGCACAGAAAATCCGGCTGCGAAATCCGCTTGTAGAATGCTGTGACATCACTATCGCCCTCCTTCCCCACAGACTATCGGTTTTGCCGACACTCAATCATATGCTGTTGCGTATTTTATTATCAGGAGCATTCAGAGCTATTTGGATATTTCTCATTGACGCTTGCATCCGTGTTTTCAGACTTGTCATATATTTTTGGGAGCCAAATCGTATAATGTACAGCAGATGGATATAAAGGTATCCTCGCCCTGTATTTTGCATCTGTTGAGGGACGGATGGACAGGGTATGATGTTTGACGAATGTTTTTGCCGATTTGCAAAGAAGGCGCTAAAATGTTCAAATCGCTCAAGTGGCTGGAAAGCTACGAGTATGGCGCAGCGAGCGTTAAAAACTTCATTATCAACCGACTGGTTACACTGGCAACAGACATTCTGGTTGCTGTCGCTGCTGTCATGGGCTGGATGGCAATCTCTTACCTTTACACGCTCGCCCGCTACGCTCTTGAAACAGTCGGATGACGAAACACGAACGAGGTCGATTACATTGAAAAAATACACCTACAACAACATATCCGTTCCACCGGAAATTGCGTACGACGCACAGCTGCAGCTCATCGATCCAAGCCTGCTCGCTGTCATCTATAAGCGTGGGTATCGCACAACCGAGGAGATCAAGGATTTCCTTCTTCCAGACAAGTCGCGCATCATGAGGGACTATGTAATGGCCGGCACCGAGCAGGCGGTTCGTATCCTTGCCGCCGCCATATCAAATAGTGACCATATTGTTATCTATCGTGACTACGACTGTGACGGTATCTCCGCGGGTGCCATTGCAATGGAGTGTCTTTCAGGATTAGGTGCTCACGTCAATCACTATGCAAATCAGCGTGGGATCGACGGTTATGGTATGTGTTCTGCCGGGGTTAATAACATCCTTGCCAAGTGGCCAGACACGAGAGTCATTCTTACCGTTGATAACGGTATCTCCTCATTTGAAGGTGTGCGCCATGCCAAGGATCTTGGGCTTACCGTTATCGTGACAGATCACCACGAAACCAGCGGCTCATTGCCTGATGCAGATGTCGTTATTGATCCCAAACAACCGGGTGAAATTTATGGTTTTGCGCATCTGTGTGGCGCAGGTGTCATCTTTAAGCTCATGCTGGCATTATACGCGCATATGGGTAAGCATATTGCTCCTGTCATGGATACGCTCGATATTGTTTCACTGGCTACTGTCGCGGATGTTGTCCCGCTGATTGGTGAAAACCGTTCCCTTGTAAAGTTCGGCCTTGAAAAAATCAACGAAGCTGCAAGGCCTTTCTTTGCCGCAATGCTGGCTAAATCAGAACTCAAAAACCTCAACGCGCACTATGGTATCTCGTTCCTGCTTGCTCCAATGGTCAATTCTGTATCACGCTTAGATATGGACACTGATTTTGTGGTCGAGATGATGCTCTCAAAAGACATGATCTGGCTTTCTGATATGGCTGATAAGCTGATTGCGCTTAACGAGCATCGGAAAGAGATCACTAAATCTGAGCTTGAACTCGTGGAATCCTGTCTCACTGATCAGGTATCTGAACGTGACAGTGCAGTCATCGTTCGTTGCGATCAACTTACGGAAGGGATTATCGGCATCCTTGCCGGACGCCTCAAGCAACAATATAACCGTCCTTGCATTGTGTTCACGATGAATGATGCGGGGCAGCTCAAGGGCTCCGCACGCGGCTGCGATGGGTTTGAGCTGAAAAGTGCGCTTGATAACATCCCAAAAGGCATTCTGCTCGCTTATGGTGGACACGCAAAAGCAGCGGGTTTGACTCTTTTACCTGAGCAATACGATTCATTTTGCAGTGAATTCCGCAAATTAACGGATACCGCCCTCGCCGGTTCTGATTATGTGGAGTCCATTGAAATTGACGAGGTGCTCCGTGAACAAAACTGCACAAAGGCCTTTATCCATGACCTTCAGTACCTTGAGCCTTTTGGCGAAGGATTCAGAGCTCCCTTGTTCGGATTGATTGCAAATGTGGTTGATACCAAGTACATGGGAGTAGAGCAGCAGCATGTCAAGTACATCACTGAAAGCGGAATTTCTGTCATCCAGTGGAATCGCGGTGAAGCGGCAAAGGCTCGGAGATCCCCTCCCCGAAAGTTCGTCGGCGTCCCAAGCTTGAACGTCTGGCGAGATATTGTGAGTGTACAATTTATCTGCGATGGCGAGTAGGCGTAGATCACATCTGCAAAGGATACCGCGGTCGGCTCTGGCAAGTGCTGACCGCGGTGTCCTTTGCTATTCGACTTTTCATTGCTCATTTTAGAAATTCCGGCATCGGATCCTCATCGTCCGTATTCTCTTTCCTTTCCTGCGATTCTCTTGCCAGCACAAATGCCTCAAGCGCTATAAAGTCCTGTCTAGATAGTACGCAATTCAGTGTTCCCGGATTGATGACAATCGGAACAGTCGATAAGTCTACGACCATGGCGCGAATCCTGTCATAATCCAACACACAGCAATACTGTTTACCGATGAGTTTCCGAAACCATTCATTTGCCGTAAAGAAGTACTCAAAGCTTTCCGTATCCGTAAACATCGGAATGTATGTACGTCCATCCGCTTCTATATACGGGATCTCCATCTCATTGACCGTTGCTTCTTTTTGCCTGCTCCGGCCAACATCAGTCCTGAGCGGAACCAGCAAGTATCCATCCTTCAGGAGTCTGATAGCCGCAGTTAAATAACTCACCGCTTCCTTCCCTGCATCTCTCTCTTGGCAGGCACAGCAGAGCAGAGCGTTGATCCATGCATTTTGAACCGGCAAATCAGCGGAAATGAACCCATCTTTCTGCCCTACAATGCCGATATCCTCCACAAACACAGTTGCCGTACCATCAAACACGACTGCATCTACACCGAGCTCATGTAGGCGATAAAACACATCTGACCCTTCTACGAGCTTTGCCTCGGCCACATATCCCTTCATGATCATCTTGTTGGCAAATATTTTGGCTTCTTTCTGATCTGAGAAGCAATGTGCCTTTACATACCTATCATCCATGCTGAGCAGTGGCCGTTCAGGTTTGGTCAGCCATATAATATAAAATACTTCTCCCTGTGACAGCCTCTCAGCCAAAAAATCATAGCCTTTCGAACCTCTAGTGACAACATATGGTATAACGCCTTTTATTCCATACTCTTTGTATATATCATTTATCATTGACATGCTTCATTTCTCCTTCTGTTAAGCTCAATTGGTTGAGCAAGTTTCTTTCCTTTTCTATGCCTTGTTTCATTGCGATATCAGGTGATAGTACTGGACACAAAAAAGGCCATCATATCTCTCATCTTGAGATATGATGGCCGCTAATGAGAAGCCGTCAATTCCTGTACTTCATAGCAAACGCAGTACCTGCTCAACCGCATGGCTGAGGCTGCCGTTATTTGAGATCGTCCAGTCGCATAGGCTTTCATTCGCATACTCGCTGTCAAGCGTCATGATCCTGCTGACTTTTTCCTCTGTGGGACATTTTCGTTCGAGCAAGGCTTTGAGTAGCGTCTCCTTGTCTCGGCGGACAAATAGAGTCAGTGTACGATCCGGATACGTGCTTTTGATCGCCTTTGCCCCATTTATATCCACCGGCTTTATCGCAATATGTCCCTCTGCCCAAATTGCCTCAACTTCATCTTTACAGATTCCATAGGCATGCCCGGCATAGATAGTGTGCTCCAGCAATTTATCCTCCTGTAACATCTCTTGAAATCTCTCCCTCGTTACAAACAAGTATTCCCTGCCCTGTTCTTCATCTTCACGGGGAAGACGATCTGTAATGGCTCTTACCTTGCGAAAGAGAGGATGCTTCTCCAACTCATCACAAATGAAAGACTTTCCGGACGCAGACGGTCCAACGAGGCAAACGATACCCGGATACCCAACTTTGCCCACATGGATCTGGCCGTCTTCAGGCGCCGAAGCTGCTTGACGCACCATGGTGAGGAATTCAGAATATCCCTTTACACTCAGGAAACCCTTGCTTTTTCTGTTATACCACCGTTCCATCAAGACAAAATACTTCGCATGCCCAAAGTTATATGGGCTGTCATCGAGCATAAAGTCTACGTTCAGGAGTTCTTTTCTGGCTCCAAGCATGATATTGCTTCTATTGAGCATCGGAAAATATCTGAGCAGCATTTCTGTCCGATTCCCCATGCAGTCTACATCGACCGCTGTCGCTATCAGCACCCGATGTCCGTCATTGACCAACTCCTGCACCATTTCCACCGCGCCGGGATGCGGTCTTTGGTTACGGACAAATTCCGGACTGCAAATGACCATCATGAGAGCTTGAATTTCCTCCCTGCTCAAATCAGTTTTATTGAGATCCCAGTCTGTGATCCGCATTGGATCAATGCCCAGTAGTTTACAACCCGGTTCTAAACACGGAGCTAGAACATCATCTACGTCCAGCGCAATATCGAATTTTTTCATGTACTATCCCCCCAACTCAGCTGGTAAATTCTATGCATCGTCCGGAGACACTATTATATTTTCAACAAGAACATATGTTCTATATGCTTTTTAAGGCCATTTGCTGCGTTTTTAGGCCCCACTTCGATTGAGATGTAAAATTGTATTCCCCCTTCTCTTTTGAGCCCGTATTAGCAAAAACGCCTTTTGGGGTTCTGAAGAAACCGGCATCCTACTCGAATACCGGCTTCTATGATCCGCTCTATTTTGCTTCTATCTCCTGCTTTACCCAGGATAGTGCCTCCCGAATCGCAGCAAGTTGCTTTGAAATTTTGGGTTGTGAACACCCCATCTCTCTTGCCATTTCTTCCTGTGTTTTTCCATCCAGCATCAGCTGGAAGAGAGTTCGATCACGCGGCACCAAACTATCTCTTGCTTTTTCTATGATCAACCTGACATTGACTACTGACAGAATATCCGAATCCGGATCGCTTAACAGTCCCTCAAGTGAATCCTGCTGTTCGTCGTTAGCAGGCGGAAGGATCGCCCTTGGCACCAGTCGCTCTGCTCTTTTAGCTGCTCGAATCTTTGTGATGACTTCCCTTTCGCATGCGGTTTGTACAAATGTATAGAGATTCGCTGATTTTTGAGAATCCCAAGCCTGCATGGCTGTTAAGGATTTTACCCAAAGGTCCCCTTCCAGATCCTCTATGTCGATATGGTAAACGCTGAGTGTCTTGTAGGCATTGTGTATGACAATCCCAATGATTTTTCTTATGCGCTCCACATCATACTCTATCGCCATGGCCTTCATTATTTACCTCCTTCGCCTTTGTTGCCATTGCTTTGCTGCCTGATGTAGCCTTGCAATGTACTATGCAAAGGAGTCGTTATCTATCATAGCGATTTACCGCGGCAAATGATTAGGCCCACCATACTGGTGAGCCTCGTCCTTTTATAGTTTCCAAATCTGAATATCGCCGGGATAGTCTGAGAATTCTTCCTCAATGATTGGTAAGACAATGTCCCAATCTCCTCCGCCCAAGGCACATCCCATCAGATACGGAAATCCGATGGACAGAGCTTGTTTTCGAACAAAACTGTTATTCGCCAGAGAGTGCAGAGCTTTACGCAGTGCTTCATAGTCGGTTTGCCGCTTTCCCCGCCCGTAAATCTCCTGTCCAAACAAGTTTGCAACGATACGCGAGTGTTCGTCATCGACATACACCAGCTGGCATGATCCCAATGGGCTTTTCCCTTCCATCCTTCGCTTTACACAAAACAGCTTATACTGGCCAAACACACGCGGCCACGTATCTCTTATCGTTCGAGCGATTCCGGCGCCCATCACGCCCTGGCAATTGGTTTGGTGCCCAATAACTTCGCACTTGGAATCCAGTAGATCGCCATCATGAAATGTTATTTTTGCCATTATTTTTCATCCTCCTGATTTTTCCATAGATCAAGCTGATTTTTGTTATGCGACACCAGAGAAAAATATTTTCATAAAGTTTGCCACGCATGGCAAACTTTCTAGTTAGCTAAAACTAACACTTTGCTCTTGTGGTCCCAGCTCAGCGCTCTGCATCCGAAAGTTTGCCACGTGTGGCAAACTTTTCCATAATTCGACATGATTGCTGCTGACAAAGCCTTCTTTCAGTTTTATTAAAAGGATTTGTAAACAAACGCACAGCCGCTTGACAACAGCTAAAATGTATGCTATATAAAAAATAGTGGAAATGCCCTCACGTTTCCACAATTATCTATCGGACGAACATCGTCAAACATCAAAGGCGACCGAGCTTTCGGGCTCGGTCGTTCTCCTTCAAAAAGCTTGTCGAAAAAGTTTGCCACGCATGGCAAACTTTTTTTCATTCTCTCATTTACAAAAAAGCACAATAGCGTTATACTTAACAGTAACACTGCAGAACAAGAGAGGACTACGCTTATGGCTGCTGATGTCATCGCATTTGCAAACCAAAAGGGCGGGGTGGGAAAGACAATAACCATCTCAGCAACTGCTTCCATTCTTACTTCGCAGGGATATCGGGTCCTGATGATCGATCAAGATGCCCAGAGAAACCTTGATATGGTAGCTGGTAATAACGTTGCTATATCCAGAAGGACGCGAGACGCCAAAAGCATCTTAACAGTACTCAATGGGGAATGCACGATTCAGGAAGCAATTGTTCAAACTAAAATCGGAGACCTTGTTAGAGCAACAAACCAGTTATACGGTTGGCAAGGTCCGGAACTCATTACAGCGGACAAGCTTCATGCTATGAAGGATGATCTGCCCGGATTATATGAGTATCTTGACAAGCGAATTACTGAAAAGGCCGAAAACGATGTTCTTCTTTTGAGAAACGCTTTGGTACCTGTACTCGATGAATATGACTTTATTCTCATCGATACGAATCCGACGCTTACACTACTGACATTGAACAGTCTTTACGCTGCACAATTCGTGGTTATACCTGCATTTTCTGAGCGGTCATCTGCCGAGGCAATCATCGAACTCTTTGATACAATAAAAAGTGTGAAATACTACAATCCGTGGGGTAGGCTTGAAGTTGCTGGTATTTTGATGACAAAATTCGATGCCAGAACCACCGCCTGTAAACGGCACCTTTTCAAATATACCGACTTGAGCAAAAAGCTTCATACATACTTATTTGAAACGAAAATCCGCGCATCTGCAAGAGCCTCAGAGTACGTTGAAGCAGGGAAGGACATCTACCGATATGATCCAACCAGCACGACAGCTCAGGATTATGTAAACTTCGTTGAAGAGTTGAAACAACGTATTAATCATATTAAGGAGGATTGGGCAAATGGCTAGGAAAAAGGACCCCAAGATGGAACAGGCTTATGACCTGGACATAGCGGAAGATGAGGCTGCGGCAGCGGAAAAACTTCCTGCTAACATCACAGGAGGTGTTCAGCCTCTTTCCGATTACATGGAAATCCCATGTGATAAAATTATCGAGTATCAGGATAAACAATCTTCCGACTTTCAGCCTTGGCCAGAAGAGAAATTTGAAGAGCTCGTCGAATCCGTCAGGGATGTTGGTGTACTGGAAGCTGTTTCCGTACGCATTAATCCAAATAAACCGGGCGTTTTTGAAATGCTCTCCGGTGAACATCGTTGGAAAGCGAGCATGGCAGCCGGTCGCAAAACGATCCCGGCTCACGTCCTTCGCAATTGCTCCGACCAAATGGCGCGCACGATTTTTTCCCTGCCAAACGTTCTTCGTAGAGACAACAGCATCCGGGATCTGATAAACGGTTGGTGGACATACGCAGAGGCTATTCGATTCAAGCGCCAAGATAAGATTGAGCAACTGATTGACGAGGGAGTAATTTCTCCCGAACTGCGCAAAGACAAAGTACCTCTTCGCTCAGTATATAGATACGCAAAGCTTCATGATCTTATCGAAGAATATCTTGTAATGCTTGATACCGGTGCATTGAACTTGGCATCGGCCGAACCAATTTCCTATTTGACACAGGAACAGCAGACTTTTCTTCTCCCTTATAAAGACAAGCTCAAGTCAAAGGCTATTGCCACGAAGATTCGTGATCTTGCAAGAGGCGAGATTGCCGGTCTTACTTGGAGCAAAGAGGGGATAGAAGCAGTCCTCGATAATAAGCCCGTTAAAAAGGAGCCTGCAAAAATCACTTTTAAGACAGCAACCGCTCAGGCAAAGACAGTTTTGAAAGCGCGACTAGCCCCTGAATACTACGGTGCCACAGAGCAAATTCTCAATGACGCTTTGGATCTGTACTTCAGTCAGCATCCAGAGGCTAAGTTGGACACGAAAACCAAATAATCCTTTCCATTATGGGAATGCATCGCGAAGATGCATTCCCGTTCTTTTATCTCAATATACATGCTCTCAGCTTAGCATATAAGAATAGTACCAAATGATGAAAGGGGAGTCTGTGCATATGGAACAGCTTTACATTGCCATCGATCCGGGTTTTGACAGCATGAAAATAGTTGCAAACAGAGAAGCGTTTAAGTTTCCTTTCAATGTTGTCGAAACAGATGAGCGCAGAATGCAGGATTATGCTCTGCGCAGTGATTTCCTCATGTATAAGGGTAGATTGGGAACGACATACCGCGTTGGTCAGTATGCAAGGGAATTAGTATTTGAAAATAAGCAGCAGGCAGAAGACAAAATGGCAGGGTTTTATGATGAGGAGCGCTTTGTCAGTGAGGAGTTTTCAGTAGGACTTGATACTGCAATTGCACTCGCTATAGATAAAGTAGGACTGTATACAAATCAAGATGACTTAGATATTCACTTGATTGTCGCACTTCCACACGCGCTTCGTGATAAGTTCGCAAGCACAATCATTGGGCGTGCAACAGGCGAGCACTCTTTTAGCTTAAGAGCAGGAACCGATATTGAGAAGGCGTACCACTTTACGATCAAAAGCAATCAGGTGAAAACGGTTTCGCAAACAATAGCAGCTATTCTAGGTGAAACATCCAATGAATCCGGAAACGTAGATGCCAGAAAGGCTTTCTACCTGACGCAAGGACCTACGCTTGTCTTGGATGGGGGCTACTATACATTTGGTATGGTAGCCGTTTCTAGGGGAGGTACCGTTGATAACAGCAAAACGGAGAGTGACACACTTCACGCCATGAAAAATGTGAACATGAAAATTGCTGATGCGATCCGTGAAGTGCGACCGGATGTTCAGCACTATATAATAGAGTATCTTCTCAGTAAGAATGAAGGTATGATCCGGTATATCAGCAAAGACGGTAAAGCAGAAACCATTGACTTGAAAAAAATCAAGAAACATATGGTGCGAGAGGTCTGCACTGATTTCATTCAGTATTTGAATGTGAAGTATAACAACTTGCTTGATTTCAGTTATGTTCTGGTAACAGGAGGCACAGGTGCAAGCTACTTCCGTCAAATGCTAAACTATTACAAGGAGCTGGGGCTCTTCAATGAGGATAACTTTCTTCTCACAAGCAGCGAATTAGGCGGAAAGCATTACCCGATCGAGTATGCAATAGCGATTGGCGCATATAAAGGGCTAAAAGCAACAGGGTAATGAATCAAGGGGGTGGCAAACTTGGCAAAGAAGAAAAAATATGATTATATCAAGATCGCTATGCGAATCTGTAAAGAGGACCAAGTTGTCGCTGATTGGCTAAACATGTTGATACGCACGAAACAAAATAAGTCCAAGTGGGCAGCTGCCATTCTCATCGCTTATGACCGGCATGAGATTCCAGATCTCGGATGTGTGACTACCCATACTCAAACCCCATATTCATCCATAAAAGACGTTCAGAGCAATAAAGCAAAGACATCTCAGTTAACAGGTGATCCCATCCCGGAGATTATTCAAACACCAATGTTTGGATATGGATCAGCCCAAAATTCTGCGCAAGGAAAAGAAAAAAAGGCGAAGAATCAGCCTATTACCCATGTCTCAATTGGAAAAGTGGTCTTATTTGAGATTTGTGATAAAAGCGCTGTTACTATTGCAAAACGTCTCATAAAAAATGGCAATAAAATGTCCTCACTGCTAAAATACATGATCAAAACATGCGTTACAATTGGTCCTGAAGAGCAGCCCCCTTCAGAGAGTAACAGAACGCGATATCTCACGCAAAACAAATATACTCCGCTTGAAAACAACCATAGTCCGACACAGAATGCGCAGAAAGCAGTGGCTCAGACGTCAAAAGCTTCCATACCGATGAAAACAGCGGAAGAGAGCGATCCTTCTGAAGCGAATCTGCAATCATCCCAAGTCACAGTGCCTGAATTTAGAAACCCTTTACTAGATCTTATTATGTAGGGAGGCTGGTTTCAGCCTCCTTTTCAGTACCCCCAATGTCTTTCACATTCGTATTTGTCCGAAGCAAAACCCTAACAAGCTCCAAACAAAACCCAAACATTATTCTTTTTGGTTTGGCATGTGTCGTTTTTCGTCGCATTTGAACGCACAATTAATAAAATCATTTGCATTCATAAGGCTTAGCTGGTAAGGAGTTTTTCATGACAGCACGCATAGTTACAGTACATGTTGAGATGTGAACAGAGGTCCTCGTGTAAAGGAATTAAGAAATGAGTGCTCAGGTATGCCACTGTCGTTTTTCGTCGATTCCCGTCGTCTCTTATTTTCCCTGCCACGCCTTCCGAAAGTTTGCCACGCGTGGCAAACTTTCAAATCATGGCTGGCAATGCTTCCTGCTTTGCAGAGGTTTTACCATACCGAGCAAGTAAAAGGTCGGTGTGTATAGCCTTTCTGCTTAATAATCATTTGACTGTAAACATATAACACTTCAGTCCCAAACAGGAATGAAAACGCTTAGGAGGAAAGCATATGTATCAGTTTGTACTTGACATCGGAGACTATTCTTATGATGGTCACGGAAGAAATGAAACCTTTATTGTGGAAGCCGATAAGCCAGTCGAAGCTGCGAGAAGCGCGCACATTCTTATCCCCATGCAAACAGGCATTGATCTTTCCAGCTTTTGCAATGATTTAGACGATCACATATTGCCAGAAACGATATATGAGCGTATGTGTGCGCTCGGATTCGAGTTTCCGCCGCTTAGCATTGAAGAAGGACGCCGTTACATGGAAGGTGCAGACAGTGGTGAAGATATGCCATTTCTTATGGCAAAAATGTGGGTGTTCCTTCTCAATATAGTCGACCCGATGCTGAACGCCCGGATCGTTCCTAAACCTACGGAACCGCCGCATCTTCTCATCTGCGGAGCAGGCTTTCCCTCTGTTGGATACGGCTTAGTCTAACACAGTGGGGAAGTGGTAACCTACGAAAAATCAAATATAGTACCATAACTAAGCAAAGGCAGCATTCTAAAAGATGTTGTCTTTTGCTATGTAAAATGATTGCCTAAGAGGCTAAATCCAGCTTGCTTTCAGACGCGGCCAAAATTTCAAAAAATTATCAATTGTTTCACGTGACACAAGATTCCATTGGCCCATTTTTCGAACTCGAAAATTTGCTTTTCACTAAAATTCAAAAAGAATTGGCCAAAAAGTCGAAAAAAATGTTTCCTTAAAAAGTTCAAGAAAGTCTCCCGATTTTTTCTGAATGTCCACTCCACTGGACACTTGAAATGGCGGCTTTTCCATGCTATACTTGATCCAGAGAAAGCTGCTGAGTAAAACCAACGATTTGCACTTTGTACTGCTTCACAAAAAGAGAGCCGGAGACATAGAGATGGCAAAGCAGATAGGTCAGATTACAAGAAAATACCGTGAGCGAAATCATATGTCGCTTCGAGCACTTGCCCGCAAGAGCGGGGTGGGGCGCTCCTATCTCTCCATCTTGGAAAAGGGGGAGACGCCGGAGGGAAAAAAGCCGGCTCCCTCAGCAGAAACGATACGCGCCCTTGCCGACGCCATGGAGATGGATCGCGTTGAACTGTTCCAAAAGCTTGGCATGGAGGTTGAGGTTGCGCAGGCACCTACAACAAAGGTTGAGGCTCTACCTCTGAAGCCTTTTGATTACATCCCCCTTACAAAAGCCAATGTACAGGCAGCATGGCCGGAGGGACGCATTATCGTATTGCCTTTTCGCCCACCACAGCTTAACGATCTTGTTTATATTCCTCTCTACGAGATGGATGGTATGGTCGTCGCGCACACAGTCAACAAGGTGGGTGGCGGCGTCTATCGGGCGTATTCTGAGTTAAACGGGGACGTGGAGTTTAACATATTTGATATCAATCAAACCGTCTTTGTTGACCGAAAGGCCGCATACAATAAAATTTCCGAGTGGCGAGACAAACAGCCACAGAAAAATCGATATTCAGGCATTCAGCCGTAGGCATCTTGCCTACGGCTTTTTTAATATCAAAAGTCTTCCTCGCATATCACAAGGAAACTATTTCCTGGGAATAAACTACGAGGAGGATAAAACATATGGAGAAAAACTACTATGAGCTGGCAATTGAAGTCACTCGTCGCTGCAACATGCATTGTGCCCACTGTATACGAGGAAGGGCCCAGCGTCGGGACATTCCTAACGAGTATATTGATAGAATGCTTCGAAACACCCGGTATATCTCGTCGCTTCTCCTGACGGGCGGTGAGCCATCACTCAATCCATCAGCAATACGTTTCATTTCAGATACCATAAGGAGAAAGCATATCACCCTTGGGAGCGTTGTCCTTATAACCAACGCCAAGAAAATAACTGATGAGTTTCTCGCCGCATATGCTGAGCTTTTAAGTATTACAACTGACCCCAGCGAAAACTATCTGGCTATTAGCAAAGATGAGTTTCACGATGCTCCATCCGACGAGAACCGCAGAAAACTCGCACTCTTCGCTTGCTACATAGAGTCCGCTCAAGCCATTGACTGGCACAAAAGCAGGATAACGAATCTTGGACGTGCGCGAAAGTTAGACGGTTACTCAAAGTGCGAGCCCTGTTATTCGTCAGAACTAAGCTATGCATACGATCCTGATGCAAAACGGCTCACCTTCACGGACAGTATCATCACTTTGACAGTGGATGGGGACATCCTGGATGGCTGTGATTATGAGTACGCCTCGACAGGTCGTCTGAAGATCGGGCACGTGAGCGATCCCAAATGGGCAGAGCACGCTATTGGCATTGGCCAGAGAGTTTGTTGCAGGAGGTGAGGCACATGAAATCGACTGGTTCGTCGGGTAAGCGCTTTGAGCATACCATGGAACTGCCACTCGGAGATGACTTACTTGTAATCAGAGAGACAGAGAAAGGTTACAGCTTCCATATCAATAATTCGCATGGGGATACCTGCGAGGTCTTTAGCATTCTTGCTCGGATCACAGATAACAAGTTGGGGCACTTTCAAGACAACTATCTATTGCTCCGGAGAGACTATGACGACGAAGACTGCTGTTACAAAGAGGCTCTCCTTCACCCAAACCTCAGGCCATGTGTGAAGATGCTTCCAAATGGACGGCTTTTCTGCACAAAATGCCGCTGCTATGTACCAAATACCGCAAATTCAGAAATGAGACGAGAGGGAATATACGCACACTCTCACATTTGCGGGGTGCCGGCAGCAGGGGAGGTCTATGAGGAAGAAAAGAACGAGGATATCTGAAAAATCAATGCTATTGAGGCACGAGAGGGCGCTGCAGATTATTTCTGCTGCGCCTTCATTATACTTTTGGGGCTTCGTTCGTATAATCTCCAATAAACCGCAGGAGGCAACATCATGGGAAAGAGGCTGCCGCTCACATCAAAAGATACACTCCAGTTCGCCAAGCTGTTTGAGCCCTTGCGGTTACGCCGCAATGCCTGGGACGTCTGGTGTGACATTATTAATATAATGGCAAAATCGGTCATCGCATGGACACCGCCCCTGGAGAGTGAAAGTCAAAACGCGATCCGAGACATCGAGAATCTCATGGGCAACTACGATGCCCATGAGCAGGCAATCCTTCTGGACCTCGCTAAACTGACGATCGTTGCATTGGAACAAAGACCTTTTCAGGATTTTCTCGGCGAACTCCATATGGGTCTCAATTTCAACAATACTTGGAAAGGTCAGTATTTCACACCATGGTCTATGTCATATCTGCTGGGGTCTTTGAATGCTGCGTCAATCATGGAAAAGAGCAAGCCATATTATACCGTTTGTGACTTTTGCTGCGGTGCAGGGAGCACTTTGATTGCTACCGCAGCAGCCTATGCCGGTGAATCACAGGACTCCAACTTCAGAAACGATCTCCTATTCATTGGTCAGGATATTGACCCGCTTGCGGCAAAAATGTGCTTTATCCAGCTCTCTCTCATCGGCTGTGCAGGATTTGTAGTGATAGGTGACTGTCTGACAGAACCTCTGGGTGGCTCTTTTCTAGCTCCCAAGCTGGAACACGCCAGTGAAATCATGTTTACACCCGCATGGTTTTCGCCTCTTTGGGAGTCCCGCCGTCAGGATGCGCTTTGAGGAGCTAGGAGGTGAATTGATCATGGGAAAAAGGCTCCCGCTACTCTTCACCCCTGCATATTACTCATCCCTTTGGGAGTTTCGTCGCGCTCGCATACTCATGCAGCAAATAACGGAAACCCCCAGGGAACCAACCGATAACACCTGATAATATCAAGTACTGATACGCATCCACTCCCTTGCATAGAACATTCCAGCTAAAGCGCAGTGAGAAATATCGAGGAGGTAAAAATGAAAAAGGGTGACTACATTCAAACGCCGCGGTTCCTGAGAGTACGCATTGAGGAGGTGTTCGCTTGTCCCGAAGAACTCAGTAAAGCAGGTTACAATGAGCCCACGCACTATAAAGGCAATAACCACGTTATTTGCGGCAAGTCCATCGGCGAGAACCGCATGGTATTTGCCGCAGCAAGGATTCCCGTGCAGCCCTCGCATAATGTCATTATGTCCCGAGCTCGTGCAATCGAGCTTCTCAACAAGATCATTGAAAAAGCCGTTGAGGATGAAGGAATGCACTCTAATCGTGCGTTTAACAATCTGGTAGATCTCGGTTTTTCTCCACGAGAACTCGTTGAGCAATTTGGCTTTGCAAAGGAATTTGCTGATTGGGCTGAGGAGGCGAAAACCTGATGGGCGCTATTCCTTTTCATGAGACTCATATCGGTCAACCGTTTCTTCCCGGTACTGCTCCTGGGTTTCTGGATATCGTCGAGAAACTCAGAGACAAGAAGTGGGTAGTCGGCGATGTAGAGTCATTCGAGTACGGGGAATGGCTACTGACCCTACGTAGGGAGACAAAGAAGTTTGAGCCGTATCTTTTCACAATCGAAGGAAGGAGAAAGGAACCATCGGACTGCGGTACGTTTGAGACTTTGATTCGGCGGTACGAGTCGATTGATAGTGCGTTGTTGCACATTTTTAATCGGTTTAACGAGAACAGTGCTACCAAGAATCCGTACTCGTCACTCTCTGAGGCAATCACGTTGGAACGCTACAGCAAGGACATGAGTAAAAAAGTGGAGATAAGCGAGAGTAGAAATGACGGAGAGATATTAACTCAATTTACATTGTGCTGCTTTGTATTGACGTCTCTTCGCAACTGTTGTACTCTATCAAGCAGGGTGATGCTACTATGTTTATATCTTTTGACAGTGTTTCTCGCAAACCAACGGGTTTTCGTTGCTACCGTGATGAGCTCTTCGTTGGAGATCTGCTATCTTGTCACAGCGGTTATGAGGGCTTCCGCCGCGTAGTTGAACGGGAAGATGGTTTCTGGCTTATCGATTGGGAGTACGAGAAAGGTGATCTCAGCCAGATACCTATAGAGGAACGGCATCCTGATGTCCAGTTGAAAAGCGACATCGGCGCTCCGTATCGAAAGGTAGATCCTGAAGACCCGTACCGGGAACCTCCGTTTCCCATCTACTGTGACCAATGCGAGGAAACGGTTGTTGGTTATTTCGATGCAGAAGAAGACGATGACCATGCCTTCACTTGGACGGATGATTGCGCTTCTCATCGCATCGAATACCACATTCGTCAGAACGCCTTCACACAACGGGCACATAAAGAGCGCACAGTGTGTGCCATCTGCAAAGCGTGCGCGGATGATCCACAGCGCACTTCGCAGACAAAAGAGCTTCACGACTACTTTCGGGCGCGGCTCGCCGAATGCCCAATTCGCTCATCTCATTACCCTGTTTTTCGCACAAAAGAGGATATCGATACCTATTTTGAAAATCTCAAAAAGATGTCCTCGGTTCTTTTCCCAGAGGACGATGACCCTGCTCCGTAAATACCACTGAATTATACCACGAGTCAAGGCTTTCAGGCTTTGACTCGTGGTTTTATAGTATTGGCTTGATTTTCATATCACATCTGTAGCACCTATGGATTGGGAGGAAAACCAAGAAAGGAGAGATAGTGGTATTAAAACCGCTCACTGTATCCAATTACACCTCGGAATCCAAACACATTTCTTACTATTTATCGGAGGAAACACAAATGGGACTTGATATGTATGCGTTTAAGGTCAGAAAACTCACCGAGGCTGAGGCCGCCAGTCTCACTATGACGAAGCTGGATGACATTCCTTCTGTGTTCAATGCCTTTCTTGTTTCTGATGTGAAGGACAGAAAACATCTCATTGCGGATTTAACTCCCTACCTGACAACCGTCAGAATGATTGCTACGTTTGTGAACTTCAAGAAGATCATAGAGGATGCCGGTGTTCCCAATGACGCAGTCCTCTGCGGGGAACACATGAGTCCGTCGGAAGTCGGGTTTTCATTTTCTTGGAAGAATAACGGGGAGCACATTGACAAGTCCTTCACGATGTCTTTCAGTGAGTACTGCGAAAAGTACCTTTATGAGAGTGACGCAGACTTTTTTGTTTTTGCTCGTCGAGAGATCGGCTGTTGGCGAAACTATGATGCACTCCAAGAGAAACTCTATGATCTTTATGGCGGCGTAATTGAAAACTGCGGATTCTACTCGTGCAATGACGACATGATTGATGAGATGGTCAAGTCCGGCGTGTCGGAAGATTCTGTCTCGTGCAATGATGAAGAAGGCATTTTCTATCACGAATGGTATTAACTCACTGTACTGGCTTGTCATCCATCAAGAGCAGCATACCTTGAGCTATCAGGTGGTGGAGCCGAAGGAGAAAACGCGATGAAAAGTGACTTCGCAACATTTGAACGACGACTTTGGAATTCTTTCGCAACCTTAAGAGATACCTATTACAAGCGCGAATACGCGGAAGCCGCAGCTAAACAATTCATGGAGACACACAGGAGAAAAGACATAGAGTTATGCAGGATCATTTATCTGGATGGAGGAAGGAGAGTTATTAAGGATTATTTGGATCCTTGTTGCCCACCTTGCGAAAGTGCAGATAAGGTAGACATACGACCTCACAATCAAATTAGATAGGGGGAAAAGAATATGGGAAGCGTACAAGACTTTGGCGGGAAGTGTCCTGTCTGTGAGAAAAACGCGCTCGTATCTGATTACTATTATAGGACAGGCGAAGAATATCTCACTTGCTTGTACTGTGGCTATGCCCACAGCACGAAAATCAAATACAATGAACAAGGCCAAGTCATCCGTGAGACAAAGCATTCCATCGACCTGCCGTGTAACGATCTGGTTCTTGCCGAGTGTTCTCTCGACTCCAGCAGGCAAAGCGAAGCAGATTTCTCTGGCATTTTCCCCGTTCCTGCCGACATGACAACCGAGGAACTCTACAATTATCTCAACTCCCCTCCATCTGGTACTTTGCGCTTTGTCTATCTGCGCCGGTCGGACGGCACACTTCAACAGGTATCCTATCGTTTAACCGAAATGACCATTGAGAACCAGCATTTTCAGGCAAGTGACGTCTGTTGGGAAGTACAAGAGTCCGGCGGATACGGCGTGCTAAGGACCGAGGTAAACGGGATCGGACACTGGTATTCTCTCGACGAAAACGCATCTATCACTAAGATCATGGAGCAGCTCCCAGAACAGGAGCGTACCTCTGCCTTCGGCGTTAAATTTGCTGAGCGGGGCAAAAATCCAGAATTCTACGGGATCACAGGAGCAGAATGGTGCAAAAGAACTGTGGATGACACGGTGAACTGATCGTAGGGAAGGAGATTGTGGCTATGAGTTTTTTGATTGGAAGGCCAATCAACGGTATATCTTTGAACGGGAACGAGTATGTCTTGGGCGATGATGGGAATCCCCGTGTTTTCCCCAACATGGTCGAGGCGAAACAGTTCCTTGCGGGAAAAGGGATGACGGAAATAGATATCGAAGCCGCAGGCATTGTGTTTGAGGAAGTGGAGGCAGACGCACATGAAGTCTGAAACATTCTATCGCGGTGTCCCCGGAGCAAAGTACGGCATCTGGAACGCATCTCGGAAGGAATGGCAGTTTGGTATATGCGAGGACACCCCTATGCTCGCGGAGGCCCGACTGTTTCAGAAAATTGGCAACGACGCCAAAAAGTGGAGGTTTGAACCTAAACAGCTGCCTAAACAAATGTGTAAGGAGGCCTCGGAACGTGGCTAACACCGTTCTTCGCAGGATCAAACTGGATCCCTGCTGCATCATTCCGGAAATCGTTATTGAAGTCCGAGTACCGGTTGATTGTGATGCCGAGGATTATATGGATGCGTTTCTCAGCTCGCTGATCAGAGAAGACGTCTGGCGCAATTGTGTATGGGAGTTCACAGACTAGAACAGCAATGTCCCACGCCTCGGTCATCTATAAAAGAAGGAGACATAGATGTGAGCAAGATTTCATTTAATGAAGCCATTAAGAGCGCCGATAGATTCGTGCTTAGTCCCGGCTGCAAAACGGAGAACAGCGGTTATTTCACCAATTGTCGGGTAGATCGAGATACCATACCCGAAGGCTGGTTCGCATACGATTTCCGTCACGGCGACAGCGGGAATCTCTGCACTCTGGAGCCATTTGTACTCGTCAACCACGGCGGCACATTCCTAACCCAGCAAAAGGTAGAGATGAATAATTCTGGTTACCGTAGTCTCAGCGGCCGTGGAGGCTACACGTTCGTTTAACTGCGCCGAATAACAGAGTAGAGGATAAAGAGCAGATGGAATACATTTTATCAAGCACCGCCGTAAAACCCCTGTCTTTAGACATGGGGATATAAGGCGGCATTAATGCCCGTAATAATACTTTTCAACCGCCAAAAGTATAATGTATGTGGTGGTGAAATCATGGCTCAAGCAAAAACGATACAAAAGGCATACAAGGTACGTTTGTATCCGACATCGGCACAGCAGGCGCTGATGGCTAAGGCCTTCGGCTGCTGTCGCTATGTCTACAACACAACGCTTGCCGCCAAAATCGATGCCTATCGGTCGAACGGAACGCGTCTCAGTGGGTACGACTGTGTTAAACTCCTGCCCGCCATGAAAATCAACAATCCGTGGCTCAAAGAGGTCGACTCTACGGCTTTGCAGTCCTCAGTTTTGGATATGGACGCTGCTTTCAAAAACTATTTCAAGGGTCGCAAAGCCGGCCGGAAAACCGGTTTTCCAAAATTCAAAGCGAAACATCGTTGCCGCGCGGCTTTTACCAGCAAAATGGGGGTATCTGTTGGCAAGGATTTCGTGAAATTGCCAAAGCTTGGCAAGGTCAAGGCTATCGTGTCTATGCCGGTCATGGGAAAAATCACTCGTATTACGGTGTCTTGTACACGAACAGGCAAGTATTTTGCCAGTGTTCACGTTGAGACAGAGACCTTTGAGCTGCCGAAAACCGGCAAAACAGTTGGCATCGATCTCGGCGTCAAAGACCTGATGATCACATCGGAGGGCGAAAGGTATAATAACCAGAAATACCTGACCAGCCTTGAAAAAGCGCTTACCCGCGAACAGCGTCGGCTGTCCCGAAAACCAAAGGGCAGCCGTCGCCGTGAGAAGCAGCGTATCAAGGTTGCGAAGGTACACGAGCGGATTGCCAACTGCCGCAGCGACTACATCCACAAGATGACCACAGAGTTGGTACGCCGGTATGACGTCATCTGCATTGAAGATCTGAACGTCAAGGGCATGATGGCGAACCATCATCTTGCCAAAGCGGTCGCAGACGCATCATTCGGCGAGATCAGCCGCCAGCTTCAGTATAAGGCAGCATGGTATGGCAAGCAGGTCGTTGAGGTCGGCCGGTTCTACCCCAGCAGCCAGCTTTGCAGCTGCTGCGGTTGTAAGAACCCCGTGGTCAAAGACCTCGGTATCCGCGAATGGATATGTCCCAGTTGTGGCGCACATC
>Ga0310695_10000834_pt1 | contig 75925 bp, 120 predicted proteins | sample RumenRJG_04DNA_FD_203882 | JGI IMG/M metagenome (GOLD analysis project Ga0310695, IMG submission 203882) | Bovine rumen microbial communities from Lethbridge, Alberta, Canada - RJG_04 (v2) (version 2) | ecosystem: Host-associated > Mammals > Digestive system > Stomach > Rumen | place: Canada... | reverse complement strand
AGGAAAAATACTTTCTGTTTTAAAACAAGATGAGAGTAAAGTTCTTAGTAATCAAGAACTTAGTGATATTATAAAAATTATAGGGGCTGGTTATAAGGATACTTTTGACCTAGCTAAAATGAATTTTAACCGCGTTGTAATCGTCAGTGATGCTGACAGTGATGGTGCTAATATCGAGCTTCTTTGCATCACTTTCTTCTACACTTATATGCGGAAGCTAATTGAAGACGGACGGCTATATCGAGCCATTACGCCTCTATATATTATTCGTAACAAAGGGAAAGAAGAATATTTATATACCGAAGCGGAAATGGACGAATACAAGCGGACGCATTCCTCTGGCTATGAGGTACTCAGGGCTAAAGGCTTAGGAGAATTAAACCCAGCCGACCTCCGAAAAGTCTGCTTTGAAAACGAACGATATAAGCGCATTACAATTAACGATGCGGTTGCTTGTACCGAACTGTTAAACACGCTTATGGGGACCAATGTAGAAAAAAGGAAACAGTATATATATGATAATGCCAAAGAGCTTGGCTTTAACTTTGATTAAGGAGGTAAAGAATGGCTGACAATTTTATTACAGAAGTTGATTTATGCGATGAAGCAAGAGATAATTTTTTAGTATATAGCTCTGAAGTACTAACTGACCGCGCCATACCCTCTGCCGAAGACGGCCTTTTAAGCGCGCAGCGCAAGCTCCTCTGGACAATGGAAGATTATTTAAAAATGGATAGCAAAAGCAAGACTAAAAAGTGCCAAGCACTGGTAGGCTCGACGCTAGCTACCAGCTATTTCCACGGCGATGCTAGCTGTTATGGTGTATTATGTAAAATGTCTCAGGCATATCTGATGCGGTATCCGCTTATTACTGGACAAGGTTCGCTAGGTACCCAAGAAAGTAATGACATGGTGGCCAGTTCTAGATATACGGAGGCCAAACCCTCTATTTACGCGGATTTAATGATGCGAGATTTTAAAAAGAATGTCGTTCCACTTAAAGAAACATATAATAGTGAATTTATGGAACCGGTAGTGCTGCCAGGTTTATTCCCCAACGCTCTATGCAACGGACGCCAAACAATAGGCGTATCAATGGCTCATTCTACCCCTTGTCACAATCTAACAGAGGTTTGCAACGCTGCAATCCGTTATTTGCGGCAGGGTGATATAACTATAGACGAAATTATTGAAGAAATGCCAGCCCCAGATTTTCCTTTGCCTTCAACCATAATTAACAAATCTGAAATCCGCAAAGCATATAGTACTGGTAAAACTTCTACTTCTCTGAAAGTACGAGGAGAGTATGAAATTCACGATAATAAGATTATATTTACAACAATCCCTTATCGCACTTATCGCAATAAAATTAGAGAACAAATAGAAAAAAATGTAGATATTTTTGATGAATTAATTGATGATTTTGTGGATGAATCTAGTATTGGACAAAATCGTTTAGTATTTTCTATTAAACCTAAAGTTTCTACTGATAAAGTATTAAATAAATTATTTGCATTAACCGATTTGCAGACAACGGTTTCTTATAATATGAACTTTATTGTTAATGGAACACCTAAACTGCTTAATATGAAACAGCTTTTAAAAGCTTATATTGACCATCAAGAGACTGTTCTAATAAAAGCAACCGAGTTTGATAAACAAAAGGCAGAAGAAAGAGCACACATCCTGGAGGGGTTAGTCGCCGCAGTAGATAAAATTGATGAAGTAATAGCATTGATTAAGCAGTCTAATAATCGAGCAGCGGCGCGAGTTGCACTCATGAGTTTCCTTGCTATTGATGAAATTCAAGCTAATGCCATTCTTGATATGAAATTGGGCAAGCTTACTCGTATAGATAAAACTGAATTGAATAATGAATTACAAGAAAAATACAATATTATTGCTAAATGTATAGAATTATTAACTCAAAAAGATAAGCGAACTGCACAATTAATAACCACAATTACTTGGCTACGGGATACCTATGGAGATGCACGCCGCACCAAACTGGTAGACATTGAAGATACTTCTAAGGCTAAAGAGGTAGTAGAGTTCGTTCCTGAGGATGTTGCGGTTGTTGTTACTGAAAATCATTTAATTAAGCGCATCCCCAAATCGGCTTTCAAGACTGCCCGCCGCAATACCTCCGGCGTTAAAAATGCTGGACAAATTACTGCCTTCTCTTGTTTCACCACTACCGCAGATACGCTAATGATATTTACTTCTACGGGTAAAATGTACCGTATTAAAGTAGCGGATATACCAGAAGGTAATAATGTCTCGCAAGGAGTTTCTTTACTTGAATTAGTTAAATTGGAAAATAAAGAAATTCCTATGGCTTATGCTACTTTTGCCGAAAATAATCCTTATAAGTATATTATTTTTACTACTAAAAAAGGTATTACAAAGAAAGTTCTGTTTAGCGATTTCTTATCCACTAAGCGTTCTGGTATTACGGCTATCAACTTTAAAGATGGAGATAGCTTAGTAGCCGTAGATTTTGTAAATGATGAAGAAATAGTAATTATCACCCGTAAAGGCTTTACTCTTAGAGTATCCTCAACCAGCTTTGGCGTGTCTTCCCGCGCTGCGCAAGGAGTAAAGGGCATAGCGTTAAAAGAGGATGACTACGTTGTAGCAATGCGGCCGCTGCGCGCGACGGATACCGAGTTGCTATATATTTCTTCTTCTGGTTTGGGTAAACGAACTCTATTAACTGAATATGATACCCAAACACGAGCCAGCAGAGGCTTAGTAGGTTATAGCGGCGAAGTGCAAACTGCCTTCGCAGTAAATGATAAAGACCATATATTTATTAGCGGAGACAAAAGCTCTATTGCTCTTGAAGTAAAAGAGTTACCCCTTATAGGAAGAAATTCACAGGGTAATATTCTACTTAAAACCAATACCATAGTCAGTGCGAGCAAATTTTAAGATTTTACTTTATAAAAAAAATATTATATAATATTTATAGAAGGTGAGAAAAATGAATGTAGAAGTAGATTTAGACAATGTTCGACATTTTATTTTAAGTGATGGATTTAGAGACTATTTAATAAATAATACTACCGAATTTACTACTGCCTGTTTTATTCTTCAAACCTTATTAGATAAACTAGACGAGGTATCTGTAGATGAATGAATACTTTGACGAAGGAAAAGTAGAACAGTTATATCCCGAGGCTGGGGAGTTAATGATACCTCCTGGCCTCATATGGAAACCAACTAAACCTACTGAGTTGGCAGACGCTTGCGCGAGTGGGCAATATTTTGCTCAGCTTAAAAAGGACGGGGCTTGTTATATGCTGGTCAAGACGCTTCATCATACTTATTTATTTGGGCGCACGGTATCAACAGTTACTGGACTTTTAAGTGAAAAATCTGCTAATATTCCACATATTATTGAGGCTTTTGATGTTCTTCCCCCTAATACTATTATTGTTGGTGAAATTTACTACCCGGGTGGGACTAGTAAAAATGTTACTACTATAATGGGTTGTCTTCCCGCAAAAGCAATAGAAAGACAAAAGAATAATCCTATTCATTTTTATTGTCACGATATGATTTATTATAATGGCATAAATATGATTAATATAGGAGCTTGGGATAGATATCAAAAGCTTAAAGAAATTTGGGAAACCAATAACTTTTCTCAGTATTCGTTTTTAGAATTAGCTGATGTCGTAACCGAGGATATAGACACGGCTATAGCCAACGCTCTGCGGGCTGGCGAAGAGGGGATGGTGCTAAAGAAATATGAGAGTATTTACACGCCCGGAAAGCGACCAGCCCGAGAGACGATGAAAGCTAAGCAAATGGATACCATAGACCTAGTGTGCACCCGTACTATTCCCGCAACTCGTGAATATACTGGGAAAGAAGTGAAAACTTGGCCTTATTGGGAAAAACGGTTACAGCCAGATGAACGGACTGTCTTAGCTTTGACAAGCCAATATGGCATAGAGGGATGGGAACCGGTTACTAAACCTTATGCGTTAGGTTGGCACACTTCTATCGGCATTGGAGCATATGATGATAAAGGCCAGCTTATAGAGTTAGGTACTGTATCATCTGGTTTTACCGATGAGGATAGAGAGGCGATGGGAGATAATCCTGAAGCATTTGTTGGTAAAGTAGTTTCACTTAGATGTATGTCTATTGACCGCAAAGAACACACCTTGCGGCATCCAGTATTTTGCGCTTGGCGTGACGATAAGAATGCTTCTGAATGCCGCATTAGCGAGATTTTTTAAACTGTTATCCGCAAGTAATGACCTTGAGCAGTTGAAAAAAAATAAAAAATATTTTATAATATATACATAATTCAAGAGTAAAGGAAATTACGAATGAATAAAAAGTAGATTAACAAGCTAGCTTAGCAGATTATTGAGCTAGAATTAATCCATCAAAATCCTTCGGCTACGAAGGAAGAAAAAGCCAAAGCAGAAAATCGGATACTCCAATTAAGTGGTATGTTAGGTTGTCTGCCTAATGGCATTGAAATTATGGGTGAGATTGACCTTAAAGTACAAAAGGCGCTTGCCGAACAAGAAAACTAATATTTTATTTTAAAGGAGAAATTTATTATGGGAAAGCCTATGACCGAGAACTCTAAGAAGATTTTTGTTTATCTGAGGGACAATATGGATAAGGACCTCACCGCTGCTGACGTTGCTGCCGCTCTTGACCTTGACAAGCGCAAGGTTGATGGTAGTTTCACTTCTTGGCAGAAGAAGGGCTGGGGTGTTCGCGTCCCCGCCGAGGTAGAGAATGCTGATGGCACGCATACCGCTATTAAGCTTCTGAAGCTTACTGATGTTGGTGTTACGATTGACCCGGACGATATGCCCGAGACTCCGAAGGCCGCTGAGTAATTTATAAAGGAGGAGCCATAACTCCTCCTTTTCTTTTATTATGTGGATATACCTTATTTGCGGCTTCTTATTTATAGTTGCGGGAATACTGCTATATTAGAATCATCAATATAAATAGCAAAAATATAAAATTATTTCCCGCAATGAAGCCATAGAACAAGAAAATACCCAAATTATTCAGCAGAACGAAGCATTAAAAAAAGAATATAGTGAGAAACAGGAGCAAGTAACTAATATTAAAAACTTAGTTGTTGCATAGGAACGTATTTTAGAGTCTACCCGCCGCACGACTGAAGTTTTAAAAACGCAAGCGCGGGATGCCAAAGAAGAAATTGAAAATATAAAAGCACAAGCAGGAGAACAAGCAGATATTAAATATCAAGAGGCTATAGCTGATTTAAGATAGTTATGGGAATAGGAGCAAAGTCGTTATCGTTCTCTATTGTTGGCTACTCTTGATGAAAAAGCCCAAGAAGAAGCAAAAGTGGCAGACTTGCAAGCTAAACAATAGGCATACATAGAAGAAAAAGCTCGTCAAGAAAAGATAGCAGCGGAGTAGGATTATTGGCGTTTAGCATTATCTAAAACTGATGAAATGGACGTTAATATATTACGAAATATACAACTTCAATTAACACATAAAGACGCAATAGATAAAGTGTTATGGAGTGTTTATTTTAAACCCGCTTTTGATATTTTAGCTTCACATACTTTTACTTCCGCAAATAAAGTAAGCGGTATTTATCGTATTACTTGTTTGTCTAATGGGAAAATGTATGTTGGTTAGTCTGTTGATATCAAAACTCGGTGGACTCAACACATTAAAGCCGGGTTAGCTTTTGCTCCTGCTTCAAATGCTTTATATAGAGCGATGCAAGAATACGGGGTTTAGAACTTTACTTTCGAAATATTGGAAGAAGTTCCACCTTTAAAATTAAATGAACGAGAAAGTTATTACATAGATTTTTATAAAACACGCGATATTGGTTTGAACAATACTCGTGGCGGCGCCTAATTGCGCTTATTGATAATTTATGATATAATAATTTTAGAAAATTCAGAGAATATTTTAAGTTTTTTAAAAGGAGATTTGACGATTATGCAGAAAATGAAGAATAATGTACATCTTGAAGGTTGGGTATATGAGAGCAAGCTGGAGCTGAAAGTAACTGGCGCCTAGGCTAAGACTCCAGGCGTAGAATTTATTTCTGGTACTCTTAGTGTAGCAACAGACAATGAAAAGCTGAATATTGTACCGGTCCACTTTACTTATGTAACTGCGGTGACTGCGTAGGGTAAGCCCAATGCTACATTCAATACGCTGAAGGCTATTATTGATGGTAAGATTGGTACTGTTATGTCGGGCAATCCAGGCTTTGTGCGTATAGATACTGCCCTTGACCTTAATGAGTTTTATAGTAACCGTAATGGGGTCGAAGAGCTGGTAAGCGCTCGCCGCAATGAGGGCGGTTTTGTTCATAGCATTACAGAGACTGAGCTTATTGCTGACGAGAATAAGCGTGCTATTTTTGAAGTTGATATGGTTATTACCAAGGCAACTCATTTTGAGGCAAACGAGGAAAAGAATACTCCTGAGTACCTTAATCTGTTTGGGTATATATTCAATTTCAGAGGCGCTCCCCTGCCTTACGATTTCTCTGTTTATCACCCTGGTGCCATTAGCTATTTTGAGGGCCTTGAGATTAGCGGCAAGAACCCTGTATTCACAAAACTTCGTGGTATTGAGGTAAATCAGACCGTTGTCCGCACCTATGAGGAAGAGAGCGCATTTGGTGACCCCTCTGTGCGCGAAGTTAAGAGTTCCCATCGCGATTTTGTAGTTAATTGGGCCGCGGCAGAACCTTATGTTTGGGATGATGCTGAGACTATAACTGCGGCAGAGCTTTCTGAGGCACTTGCCAAGCGTGAGATTACTCTTGCCGACATTAAGAAGCGCCAGGATGAGTATCGCGCTTCTAAGGGCAGTGCTATCCCGGCTGCCGCAGCCACTCCTACTACGGGTGCTAAAAAGCCCGTTTACAACTTTTAATACAAGGATATAATATCCTTGTATTAATTTAAGTTGAAAGGAGTATTACTATGGCAATTAATCTAATGGCAATTGAACCGCACCGGGTGAGCCGAGATTTATCCGGGTTTATTACCTACTTATACGGAGCGGCTAAAACCTTGGCCACTCACTAAGCGATTAGTGTTTACAACGTAGTAAAAAGCTGGAACCCTGAGATGGGAATCAGAGCGGAAGGCTAGATGCAAAAATTTAGCCACGCGCAACGCATAGGATAAATAAACTTTTTTAGAAGAAAGGATGTTCGGATTGAATATCGAAAAAATAGAAGAAGATGTAATTAAAGATTATACAGTTAATAAAATATGTATATCTAAAATAGCTAGAAAATATCATCATCGTAATTCTTGGGTTGCTGCTATTTTAGATAAATATGATATACCTCATGGGTATGGAGTACTTAGAACAGGACAGAGCAACGAAGCAAGCAAAAGGGTATTTACGCAAGAAGAAAAAGAATTAATTTATTCCATTTATAGCACCGGCGGGACGACAAAAGATTGTATAGAAGCTGTCCATTGTGGAGAAGATTCTTTACGAAGAGTATTGCAAGAACTCGGTATTTATCGTAGTCATGCAGATATTATGAAAACTCTGCCACAAAATCAACGGAAATACTATGTAAATGAGGCTTTCTTCTTAGAACAGTCAGCCAATATGGCATATTTATTAGGTTTTTTAGCTTCTGATGGGAGCGTCTCAAAGGATAGAAATGATATTTCTTTGGGACTTTCATCTATTGATCGTGAAATATTAGAAAAAATACAAAATATCATTGGCGGTCGTCCAATTGATGATTATATAACCGCAGAAGGATTTTCCGTTTCAAAATTAACCTTTACCTCTCAAATCGTTAAAAATGAACTTGCTAAATATAATATTACTCCCAAAAAAACCTTTACGCTTACACCGCCAGATAAATTAGAAAAAAAATATTGGATAGATTATATCAGAGGCTACTTTGATGGGGACGGCTCAATAAATTATATTATATCGAATAAATCTTTGCGTTGGCAAGTCTGTTCAGCCACAAGAGAAATTTTGCAATGGATAGTAGATTGGTTGTATGAAGCATACCAGATACCTAAAGTGAATATCCAAAAGCAAGAACGTGTAAATAGTCCTCTTTATGTAATTCAGTATAGTACCAATGCTACCAAAAATATATATAATATCTTATATACTCCTAATACTCTTTTTCTAAAACGCAAAAAAGATAAATTTGAAGAAATTCTAAAAAAGAAATAAAATCCCACGAGACTACGCATCTCTGGATTAGAGATGAAAAGATATGCTGAACTTACATTAATAGGAAATGTAAGAACTAAAAGATAAAAAACTTTTAGGATAACAAATTGAAGGTGGGTAAGACGACACTGTGCAGCAAGTTTCCTAAAGCGCTGATACTGGCATTCGAAAAAGGATATAATGCGTTGCCCGGTGTAATGGTCTAGGACATTACGCGGTGGAGCGAGTTTAAAGAAGTAATACGTGAACTAAAAAAGCCCGAAGTTAAAGAGCGTTTTAAGACGATAGTTATTGATACGGTTGATTTAGCCGGCGCGCTCTGTGAGAAATACATTTGCGGTCAGCTGGGTATTGACTCTATAGGTGATGGTGGTTGGACTAATAATGGCTGGTCTAAGTACAAAACCGAATTACAGGATTGTATGAGAACGATAACCCAGCTTGGTTATTCTTTAGTTTGTATAAGTCATGATAAAGATAAAACCTTTAAGCGCAAGGACGGTACGGAATATAACCAGATAGTGCCGACCGCGCAGACTTCATTAAATAATATAATGAAAGATATGGCAGACCTTTATTTATATGCCGCTTTAGACGAAATATCGAAAGAAAGAAAAATATACATTCGTTCTCTTGATAACTCTATTGATTGCGGCAGCCGCTTTAAAAATATAGTAAATGAAATTCCACTTGACTATAATGCTCTTGTTCGTGCGGTTAATGACGCTATCGAGACAGAGGCTGACGAATATGGTGGAGTATATATCACAGACCAGCGTGAAGCTCCCATCGCAGAACCTAAGGTTTATGATTTTATAGCGATGAAAGAGGAATTTACTGATCTGGTGGGCAAACTTATGACCGCTAATCAATCAAATGGAATGAGAATTACTTCTATTGTTGATAGGTATTTAGGTAAAGGTAAAAAGGTTAGTGATTGTACAGATTCTCAATGCGAGCAACTTGACCTTATTTTGGGTGAACTAAAAGAATTATTAAAGTGATTAAAGATAGAGGTTACTATTAAAAGTAGCCTCTATTTGATTTTTATAAAGATTTATGGTATAATATTTATATAGAGTATGAAAGGAGGTCTTTTCATAGCAGCAAAAAAGCCAATGGTAAAATGCAAGTATTGTGGGAAAAGTTTCTATCGAGAAGATTGTGAATGGGTCAAGATAAAGAACCGTTATGCCCACGCAGCTTGCGCAACTGGAGAAGCCTCCGCGCAAGAACAAGAGGAAGAAGAAATGTATGCTTATATGAAGCAATTATTTCAAACAGATACCTTAGCTACTCGTATATATCAACAAGTAAGACAGTATTTAGGTGAAGGTAAAACTTATAAAGGCATTTATAAAACTTTAAAATATTGGTATGAAATAAAAAACGGGTCAATAGAGCAAGCTAGAGGCGGTATTGGTATCGTTGAATATATTTATGATGATGCACAAGCTTACTGGGTTGCTGTACAAATGGCGCGAGAACACAACCAACAAGCACAACAGACAGACGCTCCGCAAGTGCGAGAGGTTCATATTATTAATCCTTTGAGAAAACCTATGCGGCACTTACGACCTCAATTTACATTTTTAGATGAGGAGGCATAGGATAGTGGCAAAGAATAATTATGTAGATGTCGCCGCTATAACTCAAGTAATAGGCTGTGTACTCAATAATTCAACAATATTAGATAACACAGATGAATACTCTATAACTGAAAAAGATTTTGTTGAAGATTTCCATAAAATAGTATTTGGCTCTATGTATAATTTGCATCTAAATAATAGTAAAGTGACTATTGATGCGATAATAGATTATCTTGCCAATAGACCAAAATTTAATGCAATTTTTCAACAGAATAAAGGTATTGAATACTTAGTTGAGGCTTCTGAGTTAGCAAATATAGATACTTTTAATTATTATTATAATAGATTAAAAAAGTTTTCTTTACTGCGGGCTTATGATAATTATGGCGTAGATGTTAGTTTTCTTTATGACCCTACTAATATATTAGACGCCAAAAAGAAGCAAGAGCAAGAAGATTGGATAGATCAAGCTACTTTGTTAGACATAGCTAAGGCTGTTGATTTAAGAATTGATGCTATTCGTGGAGAATTTGCGGAAGATGATTTAGGTATGGCTTATCAAGCTGGCGATGGGATCAATGAATTAATAACAGACTTACAAAAGCACCCAGAAATTGGTATTCCGCTATATGGGCCTTTAATTAATACTGTTACTCGTGGCGCAAGGCTACGTAAGCTCTACTTAAGGTCAGCTGCCACCGGAACGGGCAAAACTCGTTCTATGATTGCGGATGCCTGCAACTTCGCGTGTGACCGCATTTATCATAATGATTGGGGTTGGATTACCAATGGTTTAAAACAACCTACGCTGTTTATTGCTACAGAGCAAGATAAAAGTGAAGTTCAGACTATGATGCTTTCTTTTTTATCTAATGTAAACGAAACGCATATTCTTGATGGTCGTTATGAAGATGATGAACTAGAAAGAGTAAAAGAAGCCGCGCGGATTTTGCAAAATAGCCCGTTATGGATTGAGGAACTGCCAGATTTTTCACTTCAAGATGTCGAAAATAAAATCAAACGACATATTAGAGATAATGGCGTCAAATATGTAGCTTTTGACTACTTACAAACTAGCTTAAAAATTCTGGAAGAGATAACTCATAAAAGTGGTGGAGTTAGACTTCGTGAAGATAACATCTTGTTCATGCTTTCGGCTCGTCTTAAAGATTTGGCTAATAAGTATGGAATTTTTATTTTAACTGCGACTTAGTTAAATTCGTCTTATCAAGATTCTGAAACGCCAGACCAGAACTTATTGCGCGGTGCGAAGAGCATCGCGGACCGAGCAGACCTAGGTATGATTCTTCTAACACCCACCAATGATGATTTGGTGAAAATAGAAGGCATAGTAGCAGGTAACCCGCACTTCCGAATGCCTAATATTAAGTTGTCCGTTTATAAAAACAGACGAGGTGCATATAAAGGAATTTATCTGTGGTGTGCGGCAGACCTAGGTACGTGTCGCATTGAACCGCAGTTTTGTACGGATTGGCGGCACCAGCTGTTGCCAATCGAAGATATTAAAGTCATTGTAGAAGATGACCCAGCCCCTTGGGAAACTACACATAAATTTTAAAGGAGATAAAACTTATGGCTAAAGGTTTTAGAAAAGGTAACGGAGTTATTTATCAGCTTAATCGTAAATTCTATGATAGTATTGCTGCAACCCGCAAGGGCGAAGACAAAGTTGGCTCGGCTAAGGACTATGTACTAAAGGTAATCAATGAGTCATTCGGCATTAAGGAGCCGGTCATTGATGTCGAGATACTATAATAAGGATGAATTAAAAAGTAAATTAGAGATTACTCAAATTTATGACCTTTTAGAATTATGGGGCGGGGAGCCAGAGTACACTTCTTTCGGAATAAAGAGTCGTACAATTTGTCATAACCCACCTCTTGAGGGGTCGCGCAAATTATATTATTATACAAGTACTAAACTTTTTGTTTGTTATACTGGCTGCTCTGGTTCATTTGATATATTTGAATTGGCAATTAAAATAGCTAAAATACAAAAAGAAGAGACTTGGGAGCTTTATGACGCAATGGATTACATTGCACGCTACTTCGGTTTCGAAGGTCAAGCTTCAATAATTGACACAGAAGAACTTTTAGACTGGGAAGTTTTTCGACGTCACAAGTTTAATCGTAAACGAGCTCAATTAGGTATTATATTGCCAGAATACGACGCGGCAATACTAGATAAATTCTCCTATCCCCGCATTCTTCGGTGGGAAATAGAAGGTATAAAAAGAGAAGTAAGTTTACATAATCACATCGGGTATTACCCCGGTGATAACCAAATTACAATTCCTCATTACGACATTAATAACAGGTTAGTTGGTATTAGAGGACGTACTTTATCTATAGAGGATGGCGAGAGATATGGTAAATATCGTCCATTATTAATTAATGGTATCCAATATAGCCATCCTCTTTCTATGAATTTATATAACCTTAATAATTCCAAAGACAATATTCGTAAATCGCAAGTCGCTATTTTGCTAGAATCGGAGAAGAGCTGCCTTCAATTTAGTAGTTTTTACGGTTATGATAAAGATATTTCTGTAGCCTGCTGCGGAAGTAATGTTTCTAGTTATCATATAGAACTATTGAAGAAGTGCGGAGCTAAAGAAGTGGTATTAGCATTTGACCGTCAATTCCAAGCATTAGGGAACTCAGATAGTGAATTTATACAATTAAAAAAGAAATTAATTAATTTATATGATAAATATAATAAAACTATAAAAATTACCGCCATATTTGATAAAGAAATGATTACCCCCTATAAGGCTTCTCCCACTGATTGCGGCAAAGAAGTCTTTGAGCAATTATTACAAACAAGAATAGTGCCATCAGGGAGGTAAGATATATTTTGGAATATAAGTTAATTAATCCAAGAAATGAAAATTATACGATATTAGAATAGGTATTAACCAATAGAGGCATAGAAAAGGATAAAATTAAGTAGTATTTAAATGTTACTCGTGATGATGATTTGCCTCCTATTCTATTAGATAATATTAGAGAAGCGGCAGCACTTTTACTTAAGCACATTTCTGCGGAAAGTAAAATTATGATATGCATAGACAGCGATTGCGACGGATATACTAGCGCTGCGCTCCTTTTAAACTATATTTATGCTCGGTTTCCTAGCGCCATAGGAAACTTTACTTATTATACGCACGAAGGAAAAACCCATGGTTTACACGACCTAGTTATAGATGGAGATATCGCATTAGTAATAGCGCCCGATAGTTCCAGCAACGACTATGAAATTCATGAAGCTTTATCTAAAGAGGGCGTAGAAGTATTAGTGCTTGACCACCACTAGGCTGAATATGTGAGTCCTTTCGCTTGCGTTGTTAATAATTAGTTGTGCGACTATCCTACTAAATCGCTAAGTGGAGTAGGTATTGTTTATAAATTATGTGAATATATAGATGAATTATGTGGCGATGAACTAGCTACTCAGTTCAGTGATATAGTTGCATTGGGGCTCATAGCTGATATGATGGATACGAGAGATTTAGAAACTCACTATTTAATACAGGCTGGCTTGAATAGCATCCGCAATCCTTTTATAGCGGCTATGGCAGAAAGAAACTCATATTCATTAGGTGATGAATTAACGCCTATTGGCGTAGCTTTTTACATTGTACCTTATATTAATGCAGTTACCCGTGTAGGAAATATGGCAGAGAAACTACTTTTGTTTGAGTCATTTTTAACTTGGAAAGCAGATGAACTTATCCCTTCTACTAAAAGGGGTATGTCAAATACTTTAGAAAGTAGGGTAGAATAGGCTGTTCGTACTTGTATTAATATTAAAAACCGTCAAACAAGAGAACAGGATGAAATGGTTGAGAAAGTTGAGGCTTTAATCACACGAGACTAGCTTTTAGAGCATAAAGTACTAGTTATCAAGATGATAGAAACTTATGACAAGGGTATCACCGGACTAATCGCTAACAAACTTATGGCTAAATACCAACGGCCGGTTTGTTTACTTTCTCCTACCTTCGATGAAGAGGGAAAGATATTTTGGTCTGGCTCTGCGCGAGGCTATTAGCAAGGCAGCCTAACAGATTTTCGTCAATTTGTTCGTGATAGCGGATTTAGTCTGTATGCGGAGGGGCATCCAAACGCTTTCGGTACAGCTTTCCCCGATGAGTATATTAATTTATTTATTAACTATGCTGATGAAGAATTGGCTAATATTCATTTTGCACCAATATACCGTGTAGACTTTGTATGGCATCAAGATGACTTAATTCCCGATAATATTTTAGCAATAGGAAATGCTAAGGCATTATGGGGTCAGGAAATTAGTGAGCCTTATGTGGCAGTAGAAAATTTACCTATTACCGCAGATAAACTTACTTTAATGTCACCAGATAAAAAACCAGCTATTAAAATTCAGTTACCAAATGGAGTAGCCTTTATTAAATTTAAATCCTCATATGAGGAATATTAGGAATTATATAGCGAAACTGGCTGTGTTTATATAACTTTAGTAGGACGTTGTAACACTAATAAATATTACAATACCATTACTCCGCAAATTATTATTGAAGATTATGAAATTACTAACCGCCAACAATATTACTTTTAAGGAGAATATATGCAGAAAAAGATAATTATATTTTTATTAGTATTAATATTATGCGGCTGCCAGTCTGTAGTTCCTGCCGCTTCACTTGAAGTGGCAACTCCATATTCATACGAAGATTATATTGAATTAGAACTATTAATTACAGAGCAGCAAGAGCGAAAAGAAAATGCTCATATTATGGCCGAGGCCGCGCGGGCTTTGGGATATACCGACGACCATATTATTATTCAAACAGCTAAAGAAGCATGGTGGGCTGCTGAAAATGCTCGCCACGAATACCATACTTTGCAAACAGAGCTGCGGGCGGTCTGGGAAGCGAAAGAACTAGAATACCCGGACGCCACGCGGGTATGGATACTCTTAAAGTCATATAACTTATCTGATGCCGTTGTCGCTGGACTACTTGGTAATTTTATGGTTGAAACGGCGGGGCAAACCCTTGATATTAATCCACTTTTATATAGTAAATCTGGCGGGCATTATGGTTTAGCTCAGTGGAGCCGCAAATATTATCCAGATGTGCAAGGTGCGGATACGCCAATGCAAATAGCCTTCTTAATGGAAACTATGGAATATGAATTTACGGTGTATGGAAAAGTTTATAAATCTGGCTTTACATATCAAGATTTTCTTGAATTAACCGATCCTCGCCAAGTTGCGCTGGCATTTGCTAAGGTCTATGAGCGTTGTGGGAGCGGTTCTTATAGTGCGCGCCAAAATTGTGCGGCTATTGCTTATAATTACTTCCGCGGGGTGAATTAAATGATTGGTATTATATGGTATTATGAAAATAAAGACCAAGCTTTTGAGTTGTTAAAAAAGATGCAGCGAGGTTATGAAAATCTTAATATTGGAACTAAGATTCGAGCAACTAAAACTAATATTGCTCTATATTGTGATAATGAAGATATTTGGAGAATATACCCCGCTCGTTCTTCAGGTAAAGGCCATAGATGTAATATAAGTTATATCGAATACGGCACTCCTAAAGAGATTATTGCAACATTAATTCGTCCTTGTACGACCGCTTATCCTTATAGTGCTTTTAATTATTATGGAGGTCCAACCGATGGAATTGACTCGTAAGCAAGCTGAAGGACTACGGATTGCGGTCGAGCGATGCAAATAGCGAGAAAAGTACACCGTAATAGCCGGGTATGCCGGAACGGGCAAGTCTACCTTAGTGCGTTTTATTATAGATGCTTTGGGTGTTGACCCAGAAAAAGACGTCCGTTACATAGCCTATACGGGTAAGGCAGCTACCGTATTAAAAAATAAGGGCTGCCCTAATGCTACTACGGCGCATAAACTCATTTATTATTCTAAACAACTACCCAATGGACGTTTTATTTATACCAAACGTCCTACTTTAGAAGGCGAACCTAAAATAGTGGTTGTTGATGAAGTTTCTATGTTGCCAAAGAAAATGTGGGATGCGCTATGCCGATATAAAATCTATATTATCGCGTGCGGCGACCCAGCACAACTTAGTCCTATCCCCAATAAAAAAGGCGAAGACCCAGACAATCACGTCCTAGACAACCCGCATATATTTCTCGATGAAGTAATGCGGCAAGCGCAAGAAAGCGAAATCATACGATTATCTATGTTTATAAGAAACGGGAAACCTCTATATCAGTATAAACCAGAAGGACAAGAAGTACGTTTTCTGCCCGCAAATGAAATTAACAATGGTGTTTGTTCTTGGGCAGATGAAATTTTATGTGCTACTCATTCTACTCGTAGGGTCTTAAATCGTTTATGTAGAGCAGAATTGGGTTATGGAGAAATGCCAGAAATTGGAGATAAGCTTATTAATTTAAATAATGATTGGGATGTCTCGTCTTCAAGCGGTAATCCTTTTACCAATGGCGTTATTAGTAAGTTACAAGATTATGTTATTGGCGAAAAAGTATATCCACCTTTTAGTTGTGGCAATAACTCAGAAGCTATAGTAGTACCCACTTTTCAATGTAATTTAATAGGTGACGATGAAGAAATTTTTCAAGGTGTAATCGCCGATTATAATGAAATTTTAACAGAGGCTCCAGCTTTAACCGCTGAAAATGAGTATTGGATAAAGAAAAAGCTAGAAGAAAATCCACCGCACCATTTAAATTACGGTTACGCCATTTCAGTCTGGAAGGCGCAAGGATCAGAGTGGGATAAGGTTTTGCTGTTCGATGAACCGCATTGGCCTCGTGGAAAGGAAGAGCGGCAACGCTACCTATATACCGGCATAACACGAGCGGCAAAAAGATTAGTGATTATATAGAAATGAGAGAGATAAATTAAATGTCTCTCTCTTTACTTTTAATAGAAAATATGATATAATATTTATAGAAAGTATAAGGGGGTTTTAAAAATGGCACTTATTACCACGAATTATCAGTATCATGAAAATAATTATAATTTTTATGCAGATGCCGCCAAAGATATGCTTTATTCAATAGCCGATCGGACTATTACTAAATCAGAAGCTTCGATTGCTAAGTCTATTTGAGGAACATAAGTTATGGTTTATATGGGAAGTAAGGCTAAATTTGCCAAATACATTGTTCCAATTTTACAGGCCGAGATAGATAAAACAAAAACAAATACTTATATAGAGTGTTTTGTTGGTGGAGCTAATATAATAGATAAAATAAACTGTGATAATAGATATGGCTATGACCGCAGCGAAACTTTAATAGCTCTTTTAAATCAAGCAGCTCTTGATTTTTCAGCGCTTCCAAAAGATGGTAATAGAGAAATGTGGGATGAAGGCAAAGCTTATGTAAAAGACGGGAAACCTTTGACTACTATGTCTCTTGCTGATGTTGGTGCTATTGAATTTTTTGCTAGCTTTAGTAATGGTGGTTTTCCTAGAGGCTATGCGAAGAACTCTAGTACCCGCAATTATTATCAAGAAGCTTATCGTAATATGGAAAAGCAAGCGCCTAACTTAAAGGGTATTATTTTTAAATGTCAAAATTATTGGGAACTTGACCCTAGCACAACTGGTGCTGTAATCTACTTAGACCCGCCATATGCGAACACTAAATTTTACGGCTACGCCAGCGAACCCCGTATGGATTATGAGCATTTCTGGAATTGGGTACGAGAGTTAAGCAGTTGTAATTCAGTTTTTATCTCTGAACAAACCGCTCCAGAAGATTTTGAAATAATATGGGAGCGAGAGTGTAAAAGGACTGCGGGGAAAGATAATACTTTCAAGGCGGTAGAAAGGTTATATAAATACAAAGGAGCATAAGATGGGACAATATACCAACAAAGGATTATATAACTCTTATAAAAAAAATAATAAAGAAAGAGCAGAATTGGATTATTATTCTACTCCCACTAACGAAGTAACCAATATATTAAATACGTTAAAGTATGACTTTTCCAATAAAAGTATACTTGAGCCTTGTGTTGGTGGTGGTCATATGATGAACGGCATTCTTCAATATCTTAATGCCAATAACTATAAGTGTCCTCAGCCAACGGGGACGGATGTTCAAGACCGCGGTTATCACTCAAATGAAGCAATATTGCTTTATGGCGACGATTTAGACTTTTTAGGTGATAATTACCCTATAGATAAAGCAGATATAATCATTATGAATCCGCCTTATGCAACACTTGAACCTTTTCTTATTCGTGCTCTTGAAATTGCTCAAGAAAAGCTGATTGTGCTTTGCCGTACTCAGGCTCTTGAAGGAGCCAGCAGATATAAAAATATCTTTGCGAAAGAGCCACCAAGTGAGATCTATCAATATATTGATAGAATACAGTGTTGGAAGAACGGCGAAAAACCCGCTGGCTCTTCCGCGCAGGCATATTGTTGGCTGGTGTGGAATAAAACACTAATTAACTATGGATGTTTCCCACCTCTCATGCATTGGATACATCGAGCAAGTTGATTTTGTTCAGTAAATATGTTATAATATTATTATATAAAAAAAGGAGGGGAAGAACATAAGTATTTTTGGGACAGATAATAGTTTTGCTGATTCTATGGAACCCTTTCCTTCTTTGAATTAGATGTCTTATGAGTGGCTAAGTGAGCATAATTTCTGGGAAGTCTGGAACCATTATCGCCATACTTGCAAAACCGATACTACTAATATGAATTTATTGGAATAGGCTGCCGCAGAAGAGTTGAAAGGGGGAATGCCAAGTGAAGATACCTTATCCAGGAAGTCTTCATAACTGAACCACACAGATTATAGCAATACACGCCTTCGAGATAGTATTAATCGTTATAATACATTAATAGACTATGCGATTGAATTGGGGCATCAAGTTATTGCAATTACCGAGCATGAATGTTTAAGTAGCCATATAAAAGTAGAACAATACTATACAAAAATTAAACAAGAGCACCCAGATTTTAAAGTCATCTTAGGAAATGAGATATATCTAGTGCGGGATGGGCTTGACGCTTCTAACTACGTGCGCGGTGAAGATAAATATTTCCACTTTATTCTTCTGGCTAAAGACGCTGTTGGACATCAGCAACTGCGGGAATTATCTACCAGAGCTTTTCTTCGTTCCTATAAATCTTTTAATATGGCACGGGTTCCTACTTATTACCAAGACATAGAAGAAATTATTGGTACGAACCCGGGCCATATAATTGGCAGTACCGCTTGTCTAGGCGGATTTCTTGCTACTAAAATTCTCAAATTAAAAACACTCCAGGGACAAGAAGCTGTAGATTATAAGAATAATATTATGACTTGGTGTACTTGGATGCAATCTATTTTTGGCACAGATAATTTTTATTTAGAAATGCAACCTTCTTATAATAGCGACCAAATTTATGTTAACCAAGTTTTAGTGGAGCTGTCTAATCAGTTAAAAATTCCATATATCATAACCACTGATAGCCATTATCTGCGCAAGACCGACCGCCCCATTCATAAAGCTTTCCTAACCGCGCAAGAAGGAGAAAGGGAAGTCGACGAGTTTTATGCCTCTACTTATATGATGGGTACAGAGGAACTTGAAAGTTACTTTCCTTACTTTACAAAAGAGCAGCTTAATAAAGCCTATGAGAATATTTTAACAATTCGTAGCAGTTGTGAAGATTATAGCTTATTAAAACCTTTAAAAATCCCAGCTTTAAAATGGAAAATTCCAAATATTACAGCAATAGAGAAAGTATGGTTCCAGCGCATCCCGCAATTACAAATTTTTTATGAGTCTCCGCATCAAAGTGACAGAGTTCTTGCTCTTGCTATTGTTGACAAATTATTATCTGATGAAAGATTACAAGCTCCAGAAATATATAATGAATTAAATAATAATCTTGAAACCACTTGGCAAAGTTCAGAAGTTAATAACGCAAGATGGTCAGCTTACTTTTTAAACCTTCAAAATAATATTCAAGTGTGTTGGGACGCAGGAACGCTAGTAGGACCGGGTAGAGGCTCTGGGGTAGGTTTCCTTTTACTGTACATCTTGGATGTCATACAGATTAATCCTCTCTGGGAGGAGACACGAACTTATGCGTGGAGGTTTCTCAACCCTGACCGTGTCAGCGTACTTGACATTGACACCGATATAGAGTCAGCCCGTCGCCCCATCGTACTACAAGCATTAAAAGACTATTATGGCGAAGATAGAGTAGCCAATGTTATTACTTTCCATACAGAGAAAGCAAAATCCGCAATTCAGACCGCGGCGAGAGGTTTGGGAATAGATAATGATATATCTTTGTATATTGCCTCTCTCGTCCCCGCAGACAGAGGCCAAACCCGCACTTTACACGAATGTTATTACGGTGATGAAGAAAAGGGATTTAAACCTGTTGCGCCTTTTGTTCAAGCAATGAAAGAATATAAAGAGTTGTGGCAAGTAGCTAGTGAAATAGAGGGATCACTATAAGATTGGTCCTATCAAACACCCTTACCTAATATATAATTAGGGGTATATAAAATTTTTATATGCTAACGGGAAAACCTAAACTTTTAAAGGCAAGGTAATTCCGTGGGAACTTTTTAGAACTTTTGGTCAAAAATGTTTAAAAGAGATGCTAACATTTTCACATAATATGAAGGAGATGATAGCATTATGAATTATATTTATGGCTATAGGAACAAAACTAATAATAAGTGGTATGTAGGACAAACTACTATGCCATTAAAAGAACGGCATCGTTTACATTTATCTGGTGCTACACATGAAAAAGCTTCAGATTATAGTTGCCTGTTTCACCAAAAAATACGAGAATACGGCATTGATAATTTTGAATTAGTAATTTTAGAAGAAGTAGAAGATAAAGAATAGCTTGATGCACGAGAATAGTTTTGGATAAAAGAAAAAAATAGTTATGTGAAAAATGGAAATGGATATAATTTAACTATTGGTGGATAGAAACGAAAAAACAATGAAAATTATTGGGATTTACGTTGTTCTTTATCAAAAGAATAGGCGCAAGGAATCATTATGATGTTACAAACTACTGTAATACCTCAAACAGAAATAGCTAAATAGTTTAATATCTCTGCTAGTACGGTAAATCAAATTAATGCTGGTACAAAATATCGACTATTAAACGATAATGAATATCCTATTAGAACAAATAATAAAAATTTCCTTTCTGAAGAATAGATACAAGAGATTATTCTTTTATTACAACAAGGATATAAAAATACTGAAATAGCCGAATTAACTAATACTAACGTTGGACAAGTTTCAGCAATTAATATGGGACGTCATAATAAATAGCCAAATTTAACTTATCCTATTCGGCCAGAAACCAAAGAACAAAAAAAGTTTAAAGAAAAAGCTGAATGGATTAAATAGCTACTAGAAGAAAATCAATTAAATAATAAAGAAATAGCGAATTTGGTTTCTTGTGATGCTTCTTGTGTATCTAGAATTAATTCCGGTAAAAATTACTATGAGAAAGACCGCATCTATCCTATTAGACCAAAAGATCGAAAATGAGCCTGTATCGACTATGGCAGGTTAAGCTGCCAGTAGGGGTACTATTAATACGTACCTGCGTTTTAGGCAACGAAGCGCATGAAAACCGAAACGGGTGTTGTCTATTCATTTATGAATAGAGTTAAGATATAGTCAGTACTAACAGAAATGTTAGATTATACGTAATTTGTTCAGTGGGAGAACACGCGGGTGGAGTAATTTTTGTAGATGAGCCATTCACGAATGCTACTTCCTTAATGCGGGCGCCCAATGGCGACGTAGTAACTAGTTATGAGTTACACGACGCTGAGGCTGCTGGTTTGATTAAGATAGACCTTCTTTCGGTAAACTGCCTTGATAAGATTCACCAGTGTTTAGACCTACTCATCGAACAAAATTATATAAAACCTGGCGCTACTCTAAAAGAAACATACGAAAAAACAATAGGTATATACAACTTAGAGCGCAAAGACCCTAAAATGTGGCAGATGATTTGGAACCATGAAATTCAGGATTTGTTTCAGATGGAAAAAGAAAGTGGTATTCAAGGTATAGCTTTAATTAAACCAAAAAATCTTAATGACCTAACTGTTTTAAATTCAGTTATTCGTCTAATGGCTCCAGAGAAAGGCGCTGAACAACCACTCCAAATGTGGGCAAGATATAGACGAGATATTAATCAATGGTACAACGAAATGCGGCAGGCGGGTTTAACTGCCGATGAAATCAGTTGGTTATCTCACCATGACGCCTGCACAGACGGGATGTGTGAGTCCCAAGAAGGGCTCATGAGCCTAGTCCAAGACGAACGGTTAGGTGGCAATACGTTAACCTTTGCTGACCAATGTCGCAAGGCGCTAGCTAAGAAAATCGGAAAATTATTTGATGAGTGTCAGGAGACGTATTACCGCAACGCAAAAGAAAAGGGTTGTTCCCCCGCATTGGTTCGCTATGTATGGGAAACTCTGCTTGCTCCGCAACGCGGATACTCATTTAACCGTTCTCACTGCCTAGCTTATTCGCTCGTAGGCCTACAAGAAATGAATCTCGCTTTTAGATTTCCGATAATATTTTGGAATTGTGCTTGTCTCATAGCTAACTCTGGTGGCGGTGAACTCGAAGATGCTAACAACAAAGGTGCTAAATACGGAAAAATGGCACAAGCTATGGGGCATATGATTGCGGCGGGTGTTACCATTTATCCGCCTGATATCAACGAGTCAAGTTATACATTTTACCCTGAAGTTGCACATAACCGAATACTATATGGTTTAAAAGGTATTAGCAACGTGGGAGAAGAAGTAGTTCAAAGTATCATAGAAAATCGTCCATATTCATCTTGGTTAGACTTTTACGAAAAAGTAAAACCTAATAAAACAGCTATGATAATGCTTATAAAGGGCGGTGCTTTTGATAGCTTTCAAGACAGGGCGCGCACTTTGGTAGAATTTATTTGGCATACGTGCGATAAAAAGTCGCGTGTAACGCTTCAAAATATGCCAGGTTTAATACGATATGGGCTACTCCCGCAAGATACAGAAGAACAGCAAATGGCTTTACGGGTATATGAATTTAATAAGTATTTAAAAGTAGAGTGTAAGCACTCAATGCGAGCTAATAAATATCAATTAGATACTCGCGCTATAGATTTTCTTGCAAAAATAGATTGTGACACTTTATTAGAAACTGATAATACTAATATGTATTTAGATATTAAAGCTTGGGATAAAGTATATCAATCATATATGGATGTATTTCGAGCCTGGATAAAGGCAGACCCACAAGCCGTTTTAGATAGCTTAAATGAAACCATTTTTATGAGCGATTGGAATAAATATAAAGGACGCGGCAATCTTTCCGCTTGGGAAATGGATGCGTTATGTTTTTATTATCACGACCATGAACTTAAAGATACCAACACCCGCAAATATAATATTGTCCCCTTTAATAAATTACCAGAAGAGCCTATTGTAGAAAAAACTTTTAAGCGCGGTGATTTTACTGTTCCTATTTATAAATTAAGTTTTATTATAGGCACTTGTATAGCAAAAGATAAAAATAAGGGAAATGTTTCTTTATTAACCACAGATGGAGTAGTTACTGTTAAGTTCAGAAAAGAATATTTCGCTTTATTTGATAGGCAAATATTCCGCAAAAACGAAGATGGTAGTAAAACTGTTCTAGAGCGTAGTTGGTTTAATAAGGGGCAAATGATATTAATACAAGGTATCCGTCGTGGTGATAATTTTATCCCTAAAAAATACGCCGCAAGTGGTATGCACCAATTATATAAAATTGATGGTATTCTGCCAAATGGAGATTTACAATTAAGAAGTGAACGAATACCAGGAGAAGAGGAAGAAGATGCAGAAATATAAAATTATAGCAATTATGGGGAAAGCCGGGTGCGGCAAAGATACTTTGTTAAAGAATGTGGTTAGTTATATGCCACATTACTTTAACGCTTTAATTTCTTGCACCACCCGCCCACCAAGAGCCAATGAAAAAGAAGGACGAGACTACTTCTTTGTAACCGAAGAAGAGTTCGCGGCGGCTGACTTACTAGAACAAACCGTTTTTAATAACTGGCATTATGGCACAGCCGCGCATACTCTATCACCAGACAAGATAAATATTGGAGTTTTTAGCCCAAATGGCGTCCGCAATTTAATGGAACGTCGTGATATTGAGTTAATTACTATTTATTTAGTAGCCAATGATAAAGCACGGCTTTTGCGGCAGCTAAATAGGGAAGAACAACCTAACGTATACGAAATTATACGGCGTTTTGGCACCGATGAAGCTGACTTCGCAGATTTGAGTGATATTACTTATACGCTCTTGTTCAATAATTCTTTAGAAGAGTTTGAAGCTATCGTCGAATATATTGCTAATGGATTGCGGGCGCATTGGGATAATTAATCTACAAGTTTTTTCATTATATATGGATATACAGTTCTAAGAAATTGTATATCCATATTTGTGCCAAGGAGGTTTAATTCAAAATATGGTATTGATATAGAAAAGAAATGGTGATATTATTGAATTTGATAAAGAGAAGATTATTACTGCAATAAATAAAGCTTTTATTGAAGTTGATAGGTAGCTTTATGAAGATGATACTGCCAAAGATATAGCAGATGAAATATACTTAGTTGCTCTTGCTAATCCCACTCCACTTACGGTTGAAACTATTTAGGACTTAGTCGAGCAATTTTTAATGGCTTCAGAAAGACCAGATGTAGCTAAGGCATATATCCGTTACCGTTATAAAAGAGAAGCCGCGAGGAATAGTCAGAATGATTTTATTGAAGCGCTAAAATCTAAAATCGAGGCTACTGATGTAGAGAACCAAAATGCTAACGTAGATGAGCGGTCATTTGGCGGTAGAGTCGGAGCGGCTAGTGATTTACAAATGAAAAAGTACGCTTTGGAGTACTGCGTGTCTCCGATGGCGCGGCGCAATCACGAAAATAATGAAATTTATATCCATGACTTAAGCGCATACCCAGTTGGCTCTCATAACTGTTTATCTATCCCTTTCGACAAGTTACTGGCTGAAGGATTTAACACCCGTCAAACCGACGTGCGGCCAGCCGGTTCGGTAAATACAGCATTCCAGCTCGTTGCGGTCATATTCCAACTCCAAAGCCTTTAGTAGTTTGGTGGCGTATCTGCGACTCATTTGGATTGGACGATGGTTCCATATGTGCGGAAAAGCTTCGCTAAGCATTACAAAGATGGCTGGTAGTATATAGAAAATAAGTCGCTTGATGAAATAGATTATGAGATTACTTATATGTTAGATGACATAGAAGATTATAGTATTGAAGATGCAGAATGGAAAGCATATGACGCGAAAGTTTATAATTATGCTTTAAGGATGACTGAAAAAGAAATCCATCAAGCGGCGGAAGGCCTAGCGCACAACCTCAATACACTCCAGTCCAGGTCGGGGAACTAGTTACCTTTTACCTCTATCAACTACGGTACTTGCACTCTCATAGAGGGCCGTATGGTAACAAAAGCCTTGCTTGAAGTGTCTATAGAGGGACTCGGTAAGTTGCACAAAACTAGCATCTTCCCTAAACTACTGGGGCTTTAATTAGTAATAATTATTGAAAACAAGGTGAACCGCCAGAGGCGGGTGTGGAGATAAAATATGATAGGAAATGATCATTGAGATATCTCTGCTAACAGGGAAACCCTAAGTCTCTTACATTAGAGAGAGAGATATGGCAATCCTGTGCCAAGATATTTAACACACACTATCTTTAAAGGAAGGAGGAAATCCTATGGAAGAAATATGGAAAAATATTTATAATAATAATTATGCAGTAAGTAATCTCGGTCGAGTGCGAGCAAATGATCGAATAATAAATACTGCAACTGGACCACGACACTATAAGGAACGTCTCTTAATTCCAGAGGTTACGCGGGATGGGCATTTGCGAGTGACATTGGTAGAAGCAGGTAAGAAGAATCGTCAATTCGTGCATAGGCTTGTCGCAGAAGCTTTCTTGCCTAATCCAAACAATTTGCCAGTTATAAATCATAAAGATGAAAATCCTTCTAATAATACTGTTGAAAATCTTGAATGGTGTACAGTAGCATATAATAATGCTTACAACAATCGCCATGAGAGAATTGGTGACGCAGAAGGACATAATATTAAAGTTTATTCTTTAACTGGAGAGCTTTTAGAAACCTATCCTTCTTATACAAAAGCTGCGCAGGCATATGGATATTCACTTTCTACTTTTTGGCGCTATATGCAAGAAGGAAAAACTATTTGTGAAGATAAAGTGTTTATGTGTGATTAAATATAAGGTCTAACGACTATCCCGAGAGGGAGTAGATACATAGCGATATGTATCGAAGTGCCTTGCATCTATTATTTAATAGATGATGATATAGTCTACTCCGACTCTTGAAATAAAGAGTGTTAAAGTATTCCGAAAGGAACGGTATTAAGGTGTGGAATTTTCCAGTGTATGAAAGGGGTCAACCGCAAACCAGGCGAACCTAACTATGATTTATACAGACTTGCTCTTAAATCTACTGCGCTTCGCCTCTATCCCAACTACGCAAATGTAGATTGGTCAGTTAACGCGGGCTATGACCCAACTGACCCGAAGACCTACTTTAGCACAATGGGGTGTAGGACCAGCAATGGTGCCGACATCAACGCGGACCCCGGCACAAATCCGCAGACTAAAGATGGCCGAGGAAACTGTTGTCCCGTCACTATTATTCTGCCTACTATAGCGATGGAAGCAGAAGAACTTGCGGATACTTATACTGAGAAATCAGAAGATAAAACTATTGCAATTTTTATGGAGCTTCTTGATAAAAAAATCCACGAAGCTAAAGATATGCTAATAGAACGATATGAATACATATGCTCGCAACCTGTTGAGAGTGCAAAATTTATGTATGAAAATGGTTTAGGCATAGGCTTTGATGGCAAGACCGTACGGAGCGTTATGCGTCACTTTACGCTAGTTATTGGACAATTAGGGCTGGCTGAAGCACTCCAAATCCTTATTGGTACCGACCATACTACACCAGAGGGAATGGAACTCGCTAAGAAAATTGAATAGCTCTTTAATATTAGGTGCGCTGAATTTAAACAACAAGAGCATCTTAATTTTGGAGTGTATTATACTCCGGCCGAGAATCTTGCCTATACGGCTCTTAAAGCTTTCCGCAAGAAGTATGGAATTATACCTAATGTTAGTGATAGAGAGTACTTTACGAACTCCATGCACGTTCCAGTGTGGCACCAAATCTCGCCTTTTGATAAAATAGATATTGAAAGTCAACTAACCGGATATTCTAATGCGGGTTGTATTACATATGTTGAGCTTCCTAGCGGCATGCAGAATAACATTGACGCCTTGGAAGTTCTAGTTAATTACGCAATGGACCACGATATACCGTATTTTGCTTTAAATGTACCGAATGATACTTGCCTGGAATGCGGATACACAGGTGAGTTTAATGATAAATGTCCTGTCTGCGGCAGCACCCATATCCAGCAATTACGTCGAGTAACGGGTTATTTAACTGGTGACTACACTAGCGCATTTAATCTTGGCAAACAAGCTGAAGTACACGATAGAACCAAGCACGTCGGGGTGATGGAATAATGCGCTATGCAGGAATTGTCTCCAATGATTTTGCGGCAGCACCTGGAGTTAGCTTTTCATTCTTTACCCAGGGCTGCCCGCATCGATGCGCTGGCTGCCACAATCCAGAAACCTGGCAATATAGCGGCGGCAAAGAGTTCACTCAAGAAACGATGAACCGCATTATTCAAGGTTTATAGGCCAATGGAGTAGAACGCTCGCTCGCTATAATGGGCGGGGAGCCTCTCTGTCCAGAAAACCAGTTTCTTACAGCCTTAATAATTGAATAGGTTAAACAGGAGTTACCAAATACAAAGATTTATATTTGGTCTGGTTATACGATGGAAGAATTAAGTCATCACCCAACACCGGCTTTAAAACGCATCTTAGAGAGCGCAGATTACTTAATAGATGGGCGCTTTATTCTAGATCAGCGGGACATAACACTTAAAATGCGCGGCTCCCGCAATCAGCGTATTTGGAATTTGCATACGAAAGAAGATGTAACTAATGACTTCTGAATATCAAGAGGAGTTAAGTGCTTTATGCCATAAAGACAAACCTATAAATCCTTTGAGCATTTAGGCCATCATTATCGCAGATTGGACACCCCGCGTTGAGGAATGGCTTTATGCGCATCACTTTACTCCTCTATACCGAAGTTATACACATAATGCTTGGGAGCAAGCTGGTGTAGTGTGGTAGATAATTGCTTTATCAAAATAGCCTTACCCGAGAGACTTTATTCGCTCTCTTGTTTTAGACAACCGCTTAGCAGATATTGATATAAAATCTTTTATCGCACCTTTGTGCGTCCCACATTGCACTAATATTGAATTTATTGTATAATATAATTAAACAAAAAGACAAAGGAGTTCTTGAAATGGCAGATAAACTTAATGTTGCAACCATTTATCAAGTTAATCAAGCTTCTTATGCCAGCCTCCCAGAAATAACTAGAAATGAGTTCGACCGAGCCGGCATCTATGATTTCTGGAGAGGAGTTGGAAATACTTTCTATATGTTGCTAAATAACGAATTGCATTACTATACAGTAGTAATGGACCGTGGCTTTGGCGAAGAAACAATAGAAGATGTATTGTATGAAGTACTTGACTCTCTTGGTAAAATTAAAGGTGTAGAAGTTGTTGAAAAAGACCATATTGAATTTTGGGTACAGAATAGAGAAACAAATCAAGTTAATGCATTTATGTTTTTTCCTTATGATAAAGGAGTTATTGAAATATGATTGCGGTGAAATATAATTTATTTGATGTAAAATCTGATGTTTATTGTATTGCAGATAATGGAGAAGTAGTGCGCGGCACTATTAACTCTGACCCTGAAGAATTTGTAAAGATAGTTACACAATACTGCAATTTCTACAAGCAAGATACTTTGCGGCTGCAGGCTCCAGAATTCATGTTCGACGAGCTGGCTAACAGAATCCGCGAACAAGAAGCGGAATTATACGAAACACAAAATTTAAAGATTGAGAGGATATAATCTAATGAATGGATATTTAATTAAAGTAACTAACACTTATAGGGTACCGACCGTTGAGGCTGCGTTAAAGCTTCGAGAGGCCCTTTCGCATAATGACTATGGCGAGCTAATTTCATTTAAGTATGCAACTAAGTATATTAAAGAGAAGGGCGAGATAGTGGAAGAGTACCAGTTAGTTACAGCGACGATAGCCTTTAACAACGAGAAGGAGCCCGAGTCAACTGTTCAGGTTTACTATGGAGATAATGAGTAATGGCGCATTTCGCTGTAGTAAGTAAATATGCGGACGACCCCGGAGTGGTTCTACCAGTTAGAGCCACTTCGGCTTCAGCTGGGTATGACCTCGCAGCCGCGGAAGATATTGTTATTCCTCCTATGGAACACTTACTTGATAAACTGAGTATTTGGGCTTATGAAAGTAAAAGAGTAACTGATTATTGGTCTTATCTTAAACCTTTTACTTTAAGTGAATTAGCTACCGCCGCCAAAGAACAAAAAGCTAAACCGACTCTTGTCCCCACCGGTATAAAGTGCTATCTTGATAAAAACCAATGGCTAATGCTTACCAACCGCAGTTCTGTTGCTACCAAAGATTGGCTGATACTCGCTAATGGGGTTGGTACTATCGATGCTGACTATGTAGATAATCCGGAGAACGAGGGCCAAATATTCGTACCACTTATTAATCTTTCTCCTTTCGCCATCCAGATTAAAAAAGGCGATAGATTAGTAAATGCGGTGATTATGAACTACACCACTGTAGACGACGACCAGAGCCAAGGCGAGCGTTTTGGTGGATTTGGTAGTACCAATGAGTAAGGTTATTTGTTTAGATTAGTCCTCTCGCATTACTGGCTACTCCATTTGGGAACAAGAGACACAGTCATTAATCACATACGGGAAATTTGAAGTGGCGCAGGAAGATGTAGCAGCTCGTTTAATGTACATCCGCAATCGCTTAAAGAAATTTATAACAGAATTTTAGCCCACTCATTTATATTTTGAAGATATTCAATTACAATCAAGCGTTGGAAATAATGTAGTAACATATAAAGCTTTGGCAGAAGTATTAGGCGTATGTATTGAATTAGCAAAAGAAGAAGGAATAGAGTACACGCTGGTTCCTTCTACAGTGTGGAAAAGTTATTGCGGGGTCCGGGGCAAGCAACGAGCTGAATAGAAGCGGGCTGCGCAATAGTTGGTTGCAAATTAGTTTGATATAAAATGCACACAAGATGAAGCTGATGCGATTTGTATTGGCATTTATGCTAACAAGATTACACCTATTGTTAAAGAAACACGGGTTGAAGCTAATCCAAATGATTGGACATAATAAAAAATAGGGTTACTATTAAATAGTAACCCTATTAAATATATCTATCATTTCTTGTCCGTAGTTTGCTACTACGTCCGCAATTAATTCTTCATCTTGTTCAGATAATAACACATCATGACTAAATAATACAGCGTGGGCAATTTCGTGTCTCAACACTTTGCCCATAAAAGACAATGGCAGTTCTTCATTAATATAAATTGTTTTAGTAGCATCATCGCATACACCAGCGGTATAGCCACCTTTTTTAAGTCGCAAATGAGGGTGTTCTGGAGAGACTAGGATAATCATCCAAGTCTCTCCATTACTTTTAAACATTATCTATCTTAGTAGCTAAACTAGTTAATTTTTTCTGTAGCATTTGCTTTTCTTCAGGGGTAGCGTCCCTAATCATTTCTGCAATATCTACAGATAATTCTTGGACATATTGTTCTAATTCCTTCATTTGCTTTTCCTTTGGAGCCTTAGTGGCTTTGCCTTCCATATAAGTGCGGCGGGTCATGCCACTGCGGCCCTCCCGGGCATCGCGCAAGTAAGAGTCCGTTTCTGATTTAGTGCGGTCGGTATCCCAGTCGTTCATTTCAGGGGGTTTGCGGCCGCGCGTCCCATCATACATAGGAGGATAAATGCGCTCAGTGTAATATACGGTGCGGCGTTCTTGGTCTTTATCTTTCTAACTTTCTTCCATAGCATCAACGACTGAACAATAATACATAGCTTCTGCTATATCCTTTATCATATCGACAGCTTCTCCAAGTTCATGGGTATCAACGTGTTCGAGGTTATGGTTTAATTGTTCATAAACTTCTTCTACCATACATTCTTTAATCTTTTTTAATTGTTCCATAATTATGCCACCCTTTCTGCGATTAAATTAGCATTCTAAACATTAGTGATTAAAGTACCAGTATTTTTAATACTTAATTGAGTGCAACAACCTATGGGGACATCTACATATATATCGGCAGATACATTATTATATTCATCTACCGCCGCTGGAGTAGAAATCATCCTGGAGGTAGGGACAGCTTCTCCATTTAAGGCAATACTTAAATAGATCGGACCTACAGTTTCAGTTTCTTCTACTGCGATATTGGCACCGAAAGAAATTCTAAATCTGGCTCTGCATTGCCCATTGGGTAAACCTCTTAAAGTAATTAAGCCAGAACCCATACGCCATATTATACTAGAGGAGCCAGAGACCGATATGTTAGTAAATAATACGTCTGCATTAGGTTCTACGGCTTGTATTGCATTAGCTACAATCTCCATAATATCCTCCTTAATTATGCCACGAAACCAGTATAGGCATTAGAGCAGCCGCAGCCATTGTTGCAAGTGAAGATAGGGGTGCGACCATAAACTGGAGTAGTGGGTACCGGGCAAGTGTTTAAACGGTCATAAAGCGCATCTACCTCTGCGGTCTGCCCCGCGAGTAAACGAGCAGTCTGGACATCTTGCGAAGCCTGGCCACGAGCGTAAAGAAGCTCTTGTCTCAGCTGTGCAATAGTATCATTTTTCGCGTCAATCTTATCCTGGCAGAGCTGGTCAAGAATGCGCTGAGTGCTTGCGGTATTAGCACTAATGACATCGCGCAGAGCATCATTAATGGCAGCCCTATCCGCGCAAGCCTCGGTGGCTACGGTGTACTTTAAGTCAGCCGTGGCGGCACGATTATCGCAGCAGCACTGAGCCAGCTGGCCCTGAATGGCGTTCATACCCTGCGTTGAAGCGGTCTGAGAGGCGAAACTGCGTTCGAGGTCAGCTATCTAGTTGGTATAAAGCTACTGCGCAAGAGCATTCTGAGCGCCATTAACAGTAGCATTTACTCCAGCGAAGCCACTACACAATGCGTTTTGTACGTCACCAAAGCCCGCAGTAATAGCGCCAGAGATATTACCAAGAGCAGACTAAGTCGCCGCGTGATTAAAACCATCATCGGTGTTAGCATTAATGGCATTTTGGCCATTTAGCAGCCATGGGAAGTCGTAACCCAGCATCATGTTGCCGTAGCCTCCATAGCCACCGCCAAAACCACCCCAGCCTCCACCGGCGAAGAGGAAGAGCAGGATTAACCACCAAGCTCCATTACCATCTCCAAATCCGCCAAAGCCATCATTTCCACGAGTTACTGCGGCTATATCAGAAAGACTATAGCCATTGTTTGTGTTGAACATATTTATGTTCCTCCTTTAAAATAATAATATATTATTTAACACCTATTAATTGCTTAAAGGCGCTAAATTCTTTATCATAATCGACTCCGCGTTGTTGACACAAGTTGCGGGCGATTTTTTCTATCTCTTCCGTCTTACCTTCTTTAGCAAGAGCAAGAAGATTTTCTCCCATTGGGGTATTACCCATTTTCTATTTTAATAAGTCCAAACTTAATTGTCTGGGGTCTTGCGTTCCTCTAATTAATTGTACAATATCTTGAAAGCCCATTATTTAGTCCTCCTTAAAAATTATATTCTGTCTTTTTAGTAGTTGCGGGCGTCGGTGCCGGAGTAGAAGCTGGCTTTTCGGCCGGTTGCGCAAGCGCCGCGAACTAATTCTAAAAAGATTGTACTATTTCAGCTAATTCTGCTCTTGTTACATAATCTCCGGTTGTTGGAGTGACTGGAATTTCTTTTCGTTCATACATATTTAATGATGCAGTCCCATCCATATTAATCTACTTAGTATAGATTCGATTATTAGCTATGTCGGGGAAGAAAAAGATGGAACCGTCAAAATCAATTCCAGTAGCTCTAACTTCCTCTAACGAGGAGACTGGATGACCTTTAAGTCCTCCGGTCGTGGGAAATCGTGCCATAGGCGCATTGTAATAATTCATACAAAACCTTCTTTCTTTTAAGATAAAATTGCCTATTTTGCCATTTGACGAGTAAAGATATAGAGAGCCCTATTAATTAGGGCTCTCTTTTTATTTTTCCAGAGCCACTTGGCTTTCTATAATCTGAGTGAGATAAGTCTCCAAATCCCCACTAGCAGCAACTATATAGTCTAAAACGTCCTAACTAAGAATATCAATTACCGCATTTAAAGTCTTATGAAAAGCTTCCTATTGAGCTTCCGCAGTAAATCTATTTTCTTTTTTAAGAGTTTCAACATAAGTTTGATTAGTAGCTATTACGCAACGCCGAACGGTATCATAAATTAAATCAATATAATGGTCAGCTATATCGCTTTTAGTGGTTTCTTTGATTTGTTCGCGTTTAGCGTTTAACCAGTCGATAATAAACTTAGTTAATACTGCTAGTATGGGAATGAGACAGACCTCTACAAAAATATTAATATACTGTTGCATACTTGTCTCACTCCTTTCTATTATATATGAAAAATTGGCAAGACATTTTATCCGATTTTGCCAAAAATTTTTAGATAAATTTGGTTCGATTAGAAAATTTGTTTCCAACCTGAAGAGGTTTTAGTGTAGCCTTTATTTATAGGTTGCCAGGACGATGCGCCATACTTGTAATATCCTTTAACAATGGGACTCCAAGTAGAAGCACTAGTTTTGCAATATCCGATCTCTGTGGCTAATGCTATTACTGTAATCCTAATATAACCGTCTCCAGCTCGCCCAGTGGCATAAGTTCCGTCGGGCTGGAGCATAGCATTATAGCTGTCTCCATCAATAATGCTGGTATCGGTTAAATATTTATCGCTAGAAAGACTAATAAGGCCAGCTGGGTCAACCGGGTAATCACTCGCAGTGGCAGAAGTGTAAACATAGCTAGAGCCACCGCCACCGGCGTACCTTCTACTAAGCGCAGGCTTTGCGGCATAGCCGCCGCAGCCACCATACCAACCGCCGCCTCCAGCAGCTATATAGCCGTTATCGGCTCCGCTATTGCCGCCCCAGCCGAAGCCATTAAAATTGTCTCCAGAAGTAGAATAAGAACTAGGCTAACTGGCTGATAGCCCGGCATAGGTAGCGACACCATTTGTATTAGGGGAAATTTCATTATTGCCTCCGCCGTACCCTATCATACCAACTAATCCATTATAATCACCATTAAAGCCAGTGATACCGCCAGCCGCGCCGCCGGCAAGCCCCTGGGCCGCACCGCCGCCACCTCCCGCCACTATAACGCGAGAAAACCTATAATCTTTATCTAAAGTCTTTTTTGTTTGAAAACTAATATCTGAAGCGCCCCCACCATATTCCTCAACGCCCATCGCCTTACCTCCGCCATTTCGACCACCATTATTGCCACTGCCGCCTACATGGAGATATAAAGCCTATTTCTCTATAAGATTTAAATTTCCGGAAGCATAGCCACCTTTCCCGCCAGGATACTGATTATTTTTCTAACCACCCTAAGCACCCCAACATTCCAATTTATAAGTACCAACGGGTAAGGTAATCTTTTCTTCGGCCTAAGAATTATCATAAGGACAAATTAAAATATCGCCCACGGCAATAGTCTCTGACAAATCTCGCTCTAATAAACTTATTGAAGTAATATTATAAGTTGCCATTAATTCTCAACTCCTTAGGCTTCATAAACAAGCCAAATATCGCCCACCGCGCCATCGGAAGAAGTGGGCTCAGAAGTAGAAGTAGTAATATTAGGACCAGAACTACCAAACACATTTTTAAGCTCTGATACAGTTATTTTTTTTGCAGCAAAGTCAGACGTGTCATAAAGATATGCTAAATCATTATTAGCAACTTCAGAAGCAGTTATATTACTAAGGGCCATTTTATTAAAAGTAGTCACACTGCTAAAAGTAAAACTAGACGAACCCAAATAATATTCATAAATTGTACTATAATCTAATCCTGTTCCCGCTGGCTTATGCCCAGCGAAAGTATATTGACCCGCGTTATAGCGTACTACTGGAAAATAAACGATAGACCCATTGCTCGCGCTATAGCTTATACAAGCCTACATTGGATCGGGTAACGCCTATAAATTAGCCCATAAAGTACTATAATGATCTGTCGTAGAGCCAATACAATTAGCAGCAATTTTAGTATTTATCTAAGTATTAATATCACTTGTACTTGGTATAGTCGGTAAATTAGCTAGCGCAGTATAATCAACTGGCTTCGGACCTTCATCGGTTAAAAAAGTTTTTATAGCATCAGCCATAATTATTCAACCCCCTCTTTTTCAATAGGAATATCAGTTTCCTCATACTCCCGATTAGTAAAATCTGGGTCTGTAGCTTCCGCATACAAATCTCCAGTTCCTATCTATTTAATTAAAACTCCCCGGTCAGACCAAGTCTTTACTAAAGTCCAACCGCCCTCATCGAGTTTAAATTTTTCTTGTAAAATCATTTATTCTAACCTCCAAGCTCACTAATATGTTTAAGCCAATCATCTATAGTAATAGCTTCCATCTGCATTCCTTCCATGACGGAACGAGTGCGGACTTGATTGGAAATAAACATTTTATCAGCTGAATTAATATTATCCCATATGCTCTTTCTCTTTAAGAAGTATTCTGAAAAACGCTACTCCGTACTATCACGATATTCTTTATTCTCTTGATTTATCCATTCGGGTTTATTCATTGTATAATAAGCATCAAATATCATAAACCCAGTATAAAACATAGCTTTATCATTGACTTTGCGTTTAGTAAATTCATCAACAAGAGCGTCATTACTATCAATCATATTACGGTAAGTCTTTAATATATATTTGGGGTCATGACGACAAACGCTATCATCGCGCCATTTCCAAAGATAAAAAGGCGATTGACAATATTTAACATTTTGACTCAAGTTCTAGCAGAGAATATTAAAGAAACTATCTTCATGGATAGTTAACTTTTCATTCCATCTAATATTCTAATCTAAAAGATATCTGCGCTTATGAACTTTGCCATGAACAAAAGTGCTGTCCATTTCATGATTGATATAAGTAATATCACCCTTCTTCATAGCGGGCTAGCCTATTTGCGGATTACCTGGGATATCTTCAGGAATGCGACTTTCTTCTACAAAAATAGAAACAAGAGAGTCAAATCCTATTTCCATTTCCCTAAATATCATCCAAAGCCCGCAAGCGTTATAAAACATATCATCAGCATCGCAAAACATCACATAGTCCGCGGTCGCCGCATCTAAAGCTGCATTACGCGCGGCGGATACTCCAGAATGCGGGATATGAATTTGTTTTATTTCAAAGGGATAATCTTTCTCTAGATCAATATTTTTACTTTGATTTTCATTGGGAGCTATACCATATTCTGGTTCTTCGCCATCATGACAAATAATTACGCCCAATTTGTGAAAATCAATATTCTATTGGATAGCTAAACTATCAAGTAAAGGCTAAATAACTTCCGACGTTTCGTGGTAATGCGGAACAAGTATTTGTAATTTCATTTAAGAATACCTCCATAAAAGTATCATTTTATTAATAACGGCTTGCGTTATGGCGCATTATCTCACATAGGGAGCGACCCTTTTGCTACCCGTTTTATTTTTAGTTATATATCATTATCAAAACCAGTATCTACAGAAACAAAACGTGAACTATAATAAGTCCAGTTAGTAGATATAATATAAGCAGAATATAAAGAAGATGGCACATATATACTACCATATTGACCAGTAATAGTACTATATCCTGCTATGGGAGTAGAATTAAGAGCATTAGAAATAGCCAAGCGGGTAACACTAGTACTCATTAAATGCAGCTCCATTAATTGGGTACAGTTACTAAAAGTATATGAATAAATGATAGACACGTTTGGCAAACTAATAGTAGATAATTGGATACAACTTAAAAAAGCCCCCACCCCTAGATAGCGAACTAAAGGAAAACTGGTGTCAGATAGTACTCTACAGTTACTAAAAGCGGAACCACCTATGCTAGCCGCTGCTGGGAAAATAGCCGAAACTAATGCACTGCAACCAGCAAAAGCGTAATTGCTGATAACCTTTACTGAAGAAAAGCTTATATTTGTCAGCCGGCTACAACTATAAAAAGCCCAAGAGCCAATATGAGTTATCGCAGGAAAGCTAGCTGTAACTAAACTGATACAATTACCGAAAGCATTACCTGCTATCGAAGTCGTTAAAGGGAAAAAGACAGAAGATAATTTAGAACAGTCAGAAAAAGCGTAACTGCCTATACTGGTAGCTTGCGGAAAAGACACAGAAGTTAAGTTTGAACAGCCAGAAAAAGCATAATTGCCAACACTGGTAGCTTGCGGGAAAAAGACAGAAGATAATTTAGAACAGCCAGAAAAAGTGTAACTGCCTATACTGATAGCTTGCGGGAAAGACACAGAAGTTAAGTTTGAACAGCCAGAAAAAGCGTAATTGCCAATACTGGTAGCTTGCGGGAAAGACACAGAAGTTAAGTTTGAACAGCCAGAAAAAGCGTAACTGCCTATACTCTTCACATTTGGAAAAGATACGCTAGCCAGCTAAGAACAAAGAAAAAAAGCATAATTGCCTATTGCAGTAATTCTAGAATTTTCATAAGAACCACTAAGAGTTCGTGTAATCATTCCATCTTCCGCATCCGTATTGCCGCCACCACCACTGGGTATCGCAGCAATAGCAGACGGAAAGGCATCAGCTACTATAGCACCGCTATCACCAGTTTTAGCACGTATAGCGCTAGCAATATCAGTGAATAAATCAGTTAAAGAACTATGATTAGCCATAATTAATAGCTCCCCTCTATAGCACCTATAATAGCAGCATATACACCACCACTTGATACTGCGTTCGTACTATTAGCGGTAGGTGTAGCATCTACGGTAGGAATATTCTAAAGCGCAGTATAAACTCCACCGCTAGATACTGGGTTAGTACTACCAGAAGTAGGAGTACTATCAATAGGTCTTACCGTAGTAACACTACTACCAATAGCAGAATAAACTCCTGCGCTAGATAGTGTGGGGAGGCCCTCTTCAATGCCGCTTGTCGCAATTTCTTTACCATTAATGTGGGTTAATTTTCCATCCTCATCTAAAGTCAAGAAAATACAATGGCTAGTGTCTAAACTTATTGAACTAGCACTAGAACCTACCCCAATATAGCACCACGTATATCCAGCTCGCATTGCGGTATCTATATAAGCATCTGATAAAATATTATTATTAGTGTCTAAGGTACAACGTAAATATAAAGGGCTTCCTTTGACAAAAACATTAAAACTTGTAGGAGAATCTCCATTTAAAGTAGTCCAAGCGGTTTTTTGTCTTAAATCTTTGTAATTAGGAGCGCTGCCAGAAGCAACAGCGGTCGATAATAAAAATATTCCAGCTTCGGGATTAATAGGTTTAGTTTTATTAGATACTCTATAAAGCTTATTATTATTACTTAAATATAATAAAGAAACGTCTGTCGCTGCTTCTCCCAATACTGGCATATTTGCGCTCGCGAAAACCGGTTGTGCAGAAGTAAAATAACCAGCATTTGTAGCATTACTAACCACAATATTTTGAGTACCAAGCGCAATTAATCCTCTATAAGTATAAACTGTTAAAGTTGCAGAGCTCTAATCGCTAGAACTATAAGAACTAGCAGCTAAGCTTTCTTTCCAGGCCCAGGCCGCATCATTCATAAAAAGTTCTACTGTAACAACTCTCGCAGCACTATCATTACACGCAAAATCAATGAGCCAATCCTTGCCGCTGTTTAAAGCGTAAGGATATCTAAAATATAAATACTTAATTCCTGTTGCTGTGCTCGCCGTGCTAGCCGTTCTAGTATAGGCATAAACCATAGGATTGGAAAGAGCTTTGCTTCCTTTTATAATTAAATCAGTAGTTTGGTCTATATTAGAACCAGTAACCGTAATACGCATTAAAATCGTTTCATCAAAATCGGCGGCAGAGGCAAGTCCAGAATTATTTCTGCGGCCTATCTCATAAGTCGAAGTGGAAGATACATTAAAAGTTAAGGTTTTTACTGGAGTCATTTTATCAAAGTCTGGAAAAAGCGTTTCCGCATTTTTCTGACCAGATAAAATTGCATTTATTGGCATAAACAATCTCCTTTCTAGGTAAGAAAAAATAGGGAAAGGCATATACCTCTCCCTATTACAGATTTGGTATCTTACCTCGTCATATTATTTAAAAAATTAAAAAGATAAATTAATCTTTTTGACCCAAAAATCAATAGCCGAAATCAAGAATGGCAATCTCTATATCGCTCGAAGGAACTGGAAAAGTCATAAAGGTAATTCCAGTACCAGCGGTCGCAGTCGCAGAAGTGATATAGTTATATTCATTCTAATTACTCACGCAAGATATGATAGGGGGAATGGTTCCGTCTCCACATTTTAAATTAGTATTAGAATAAGTATATGTGCCATTAGACCAATTCACGGCAGCTAAAGTGGTGGTATATCGGGTTGTTTTCCTTTCTACGCCAGCGTCATCTACGATAGCGCCGGCCGCAATTTCCATACGAGTATCCCCTACATCTGTATAGAGCTTACCCTTGGTTTTGCCAGTTTCGTGAACAAAATATACATACCCATCGTGGGTAGTAGCATTTTCATCGAGAGTAGCTTTATTACCCTCATAGCCTTTTAATAAAGCCATTCATTATTCCTCCTCAGTCTCTAAGGTGGCGAGCCAAGCATCCCATTGAGCCTAACCGCCCGAACAATAAACATTGGTATATGTTTCATTACTCTAAATTATCGGTAAAGAAGCCTTGGTAAGATACTTATTATCAGCTTCAGTTTTGGTATATATCTCGGCCAACACTGCGCTCACGTATCTCGCAGTATAAGCTTTATTAGTGCTACTAGCAGCTTCTTCATCAGTAAGTAAGCTGCCAACATTACCAGTTAACAAACTCCGCACCCAATTACCATCAACTTTATAATACCAATAAGCTAAAGTTATTGAGCTGTCTGCACTATCTATCCAATTAACCGCTATTACCTGTCCAGAGTTAGGGGGCTCATAACCTATTTGCCCTTCTATTTCATTACTGACATAAGCTACAGTATTATTCGCATTAGTGGTACTTATGTCATAAGCCGCAATGATTTCTACTGTACCGGGGTCGCCTTTGGCTCCCGTGGCACCAGTAGCTCCGGTATCGCCTCTAGGTATTGTAAAAGATAAAGTGGGTTCTTCAGCAGTACCGCCTAAAGTTACATTGGCGCTTGTGCCAGCGTCGCCAGTAGTCACTCCCGCGATAGAAAGCTAAGGGATAGCGCCGGTATCGCCTTTATCGCCTTTATCTCCTTTATCGCCCTTCTCGCCTTTCTCACCCTGCGGGCCTGTCGCTCCGGTGGCTCCCGTCGCACCTGTTTCGCCCTAGATACCTTGAACACCCTAAAAATGCCCTATTAAAGTCCATACTCGCTCATTGTTAATATAATCGCAACGATAAAATTCACTATTATGATAATTAGGCGCGTCTTCCTTATAACTTCCATTATCATAATAGATAATAGCATAAGAACCAATTAAGCTCGTATTTAAAGCGTCTTGCATAGCTGTATAACTAGCATATTCTTGTAGCTAAAAACTTAGACCTGCGGGGCCACCATAAAAAGAACTCATATACTAGTCACCCCATCTTCTGTAATATAATCTATAATAATAGGCATAAAGGGAGAACCGCTTGTTTGATATTTAACTTCCTTTATCTCTACGCCTTCTATTTCATAAATCCCAGAACGCCCAATTTTAATTTCCTATGTATCTAATAGAAAACTAGAACCGGCAGAAGCCTAAATACCTATTTTAGTGGCGGTTCCTGTGATTAAATTGGTTGTAGGTATGCTTGATTGATCGGAAATATAAGTCTATTTTATTGCCATTATTCCTTCCTCCTTTCTTATACTCTTGCTACAACCTCTGTAGCAGTAATGGACATTGTGCCATTATAAGCTAGAGGCAAGTTAAATTGTGTAATTTGGTAATTACCAGAAATATGGCTTTGTATATCTTCTATATGGATAATATTATTGGGTTCTAAATAATACTTAGGCAAACAAGTAATTTGTATCTAAGTATTATAAGTTAAATATTGATATAAAGCATTCCGCATTTCATCAAAACAGCTAGCGCCAGTAGAACTGATAGTGAATAAATCCTAATTAGCTTTATTCAAGAAGAAGTAATTAGGTACTAATTTAATCAATCTATTTCTTTCTTCCTCGCTTATGTCGCTTGGAATAAAAATAGTATCATTCACTTCCTTATTAAATATGGAATTTAGCGAAGTATTATTAACCACTTTTGTCCGACGACCTATTGAATTAATAGAATAATTACCAAGAGCAGAAGAAGTATCTATCATATCTATCCAATAATTTAATTCATTCCATCTGCGCTTGTTAGCGGTCGTTACGATTGGGTTCCATGGATTCTCCAAACCCCACTTAAGGGGGTCATATAATTCGCGCCAAAAACGCAGCATTTCAGAACTATAATAGTTGTCTTCCAGAATTAAAGGATTGGATTGCGCGAGTAAGGCGCGGCGATATAGCTCTTCCCTCCACTCGAAGCGCTGGTCCTTCATGGCGGGAGCCCTACAAAAGGTTGGAATAAGCTTGGCTTTGCATTTACTCTGCCCCTCTTCTATAGAAGTAATTTTATAGACGTTTTCATCTTTATCGTCGGAGCTGGCTTGATAAGCGAATAACTCATTAATCTATGGCATTTTGGTAATATTAGAAATCTCAAGTTCTAGCGGCCCATTTGTCACCACAGAAGTACTATCACCCAAATCGCCTTCCCGCAGTAGCTTTAAACCATCGGTGTATGTAACAAAAGTGCCAGCAGTACTCACTACCCCGCATATATCCTTATCGAAGTAATTTCTCTCAGGACGTTTATCTATAATTAGATGATAACAAATATCTACTTTGGCTCCAGATGGATTTTGTCTTTGTCCCCAAACATAATAATCATTCTTTATATTATCATATTTAGGAGTTGAAGTAATCTAAGTAGTATTATCAAGAGAAGTTAAATCATATAAATATTTTTCGTTATTATAATCTTTTATATAACAAACCTCAGCATCTTCTTCAATTTCCTCAGCATCTTCTTCAATTTCCTCAGCATCTTCTTCAATTTCCTCAGGGGCTATAGCCTTTTTTAATTCCTCTAAAGGAGAAGCTGTATTCAAATAATTGCGAATTTTTCTAAAAATAAAGTTCCCGTGGACATCAAAGAAATATTCAAAATTGCCTAAAACTTTAACGATATTGTCTAATAAAGTAACTACTGTATCTCCCGCTTTGAGTATGAGCTCGCCGGGATAAGTAAAAGGAGTCATTTTATAACCCACGTCTTCTCCTTTTACCACTACATTCTTATAAGAATCGCCTTGCTGCCTAGAAAAAGCAGTAAATTCATCATTAAAGTAAATAGGATCGCTGCCGATGTATTTGACTAGCATCCGCACCTCTTCATCAATATCACTAATTACTATTTTGTCCGCAGGAATACCACCCCAGTGATTAACAGCTTCATATATAATCTAATGGATAGTTGGTGACTCATATTTGGTCAATTTATCATTAACCTAGATTGCTCGCTCGTGAAAAGCAGTCTAGCTAGGTATCACACCTCCCGCAGTTCCATCTAATAAACACATTTTATCTTTACCGCTAATACTAATATTGAAGCCAGAGGTAGAACGGGACAAGCTGGCGGAAGAGAGTACAAAGTCTCCGCAAGGAAACCATAAAATCTTATCTGGATAAACCCCTTCGTTGGCGAAGGGGTTTTCATATCCAATTTCAACTTTAACTTTGCGTTTTAAAGAAATTTCATTTTCTAAATTTTCAATATCTGAATTTTCCACACTAGCTATTTCAGATAAGGTAAGAGTCCGCCGCACTGCGGAAGCACCATTGACAGATAAATTACCAGAAGTAATCTATCCTTCTATTGTTTTAATAGGCAGTTCAGTATCAAAAGCAAGTAGAGTAATTTTAGCATATTGTACTCGACGAGGTACTAAATCAACTCGTTCAAGAAACTCTATATCATCTAAATAATTCATTAAATTACCCCACTTTCTAATATTTAGTAGTTATCTTTGTAACCTTAAAGTTAATAATTGCGGGTTTGTCAATAGCAAGAGAAGTAATAGTAATAGGCGGATTATCTAAAATAAACTAACACGTTTCTCCCACTATATAAGTTTCAGCACCATTAATAGTAATGTGCGCGGTTGGGTCCGTATCGGTAATAGCTAGATAGGTGATGCGGCCAAGCTCTTCTTTTTCTAACCCTGAATCTTTGTTTATTTGTTCTTTAATTAATTCTACTATATCAGAGATAGAATTGTTTAATATTATTTGACCAAATTGGACCGTCGTAATCATGCTATCTATAACTTTAGCTTCTTCCGTTAAAACTAATTCTTTCTCGCATTTATAATTAATAATTAATCCCGCTGTATTAGCTATTAAAGAAGTTACTTTTTCTGTTACCACATACTTTCGGCCCTCCGGCTAGGTAATTGTAGTACCATTCACAATAATAGAATATGGCCCTCTGGCATCCGCAGCCTGTTCTATTGATAAATAAGTTAAACCAGTTAAACTTTCTTTATATTTACCATCTAAAACCTTAGTTTTTGCGATGGCTTTACTAATAGCTGAATAAACATCTTCACCGACTTCAGTCACTATATATTGTCCAAAACCTTCCATTGTTCCAGCTAACTCGGGAAGAGAAATGGCCTCATCTTTGGTCTAAATACCATAAGTAAAGTAATTTTCTAAAGCAGACTCAAATGCTTCATAAGCAGTAGCAGTAAAACTATATATCAAACGTCCTAAAGTTTCATTAGGTGTCATTGAAAGATTCATTAACATAACTGGAATATTGCCTTCGCTACGAGAACGGAAAAGCTTATAATTAAAATCATTAAGCCAACTTTCTACAGCCTCTCTAAATCTACGCTCAACGAAGTAATTATTGTGTCCTAAGCTATAATCAATAGCAAAACGATTATCATCAGTTTCAACAACAATGTTATCTAAAACTCTTTGTTCGAGCCAGGGCTGTTCAAACTTGCGGGCCGGAGCGATTAATTTAGTACCAGCATAAATACCATCTGGCTTTTGGGAGATGAAAGTCTGTTGTTCATCTGCCTAAAAGCTAATTAATCCCGTTACAGGGAACTCCGCATAGTAAGTATATCCATTAGCTAAGAATTTAGGATAGCGGCCACCTAAAGTATCTTGTTTAGTGCGCTATACTGTATGTTTAAAGCTATTCATCTTATTATCAAGTTCAAGCTTTAGTTGTATCCCATCTCGATACAAATAAGCATATTCTAAATTAATCTCTACAAGGTCAGAAAAGATTGAACTGGTGCGGAGGCCGCTTTCATCTAGCTTCTAGAAAGCATATCTATATAAAACTCCGCTCTCAACTGTATAATCGGTAAAGATCAATTCTTCTACTTTTTTCTATTGATACCAATTATAAACCTATAAATCAGTATATCTGCGAAAGTTATCTTCCTCGCTAGCTCTGCTTAATACATAACTACCAGTAAAGTCAGTTTCTCCATTTAAATATAACCTAATAGTTCCACTTTCTCGATTAAATTCTTCTTCTTTAGAAGTGGCGATAAGGCTTACTCCTTCTAACTATTCTTCTAATTCATTAATAATGATTTCAAAAGAGTTTTTAGCAGAAGAACCCTCAAAACCATTTAAAGTTCTATATGAATACTATATTTGATATATAGTATAATCTTCAAACAAGTAACTAAATCTATATGGGTCATTGCCATTACCAACTATCCAGTCAGAAGTCTCAAGTAAATTATCATTATCATCATATAAATCAAATTTACATTGAGTGACTGGTTCTTTATCTGCGGCGCTCAGAGGGGTGACTATGCCAGTAAAAGTAGGAGTATATTGGGATAAAACGTGCAAAGCAGAGGCACTATCTTCCTCCGCAAATTCCTAAATAACTGCGTTAAACCCAGTAATGTATTTTACTACCAGAACATTAGACCATTCAGATAGTAAATTATTATCACGCCAAGCCTTAACCTATTCCGCATCATAAACCCAAGGTTTCCCTAAAATTTCTTCTAAAGGCACACTCCCATAGCGTATTTGTATTTTATATAAAGCTCCAGGTTCCCAAGCCTAAGTAATTAAATCTTTTTCCGCAGAAATAGTAACGGCGCCTAACTCGTCCTATTTAACTTCTTTATAAATAATACCATCTGGGCTATTACCCAGTAATTTATTATTTGAAAGCCGCATAACCTTAATTTCTAAATGCTAGACATCTTCATCACTAGTCCCCGCGGATAAATGATAAGTTAAATCTAAATTATCCTTAATAGTATGTACGGGGGAAGTGGAGTCTAATATAAGAGGATATCCAGCTATTGCTTCTGCTCCACGGCTTAACACGCTTGGCGTATTAATATAAGGTTTACCACTATTTGGTATAACGACAGACGAGGTATCTTCTGAATCTGGTTCTAATTGCCCAGCATGAAGTCCATAAACTATATTTGGTTTTTCTGATTGGTAAACAGAGATATAATATTTAGTTTCGGCAGCCAAGTGGTTAAAGAATACTTTAATTGTAGAGTTGTAATTATATATTTTTTTATCTTCATTATTTATATTAAAAGGCAAAGAAACCCAGGCTTTTTTAGTATAAAGCCCCACATCATCATTTTCTTTCTCTACCACAATATAATACCACGGACAATCAGAAGTTTCGTTATCCTCTGAATAAGGTGCTATTTCAACAGAAAATCCAGTAGAATAGACAGTTTCTTTTGGAACGATAAAGCTGCCCAGCTTAAGCTCCACTCCTGGCGCCATTATTTCCTAAGTGCCTAATGAAACGCCATTGTCTGTTACCGTAACAAGATAATAGGTATTTTGATGAATAATAGATTTATCATTTTCACCAAGAAGTTCACGCGTATAAGATGTTGCGGTCCCTCTATTCTATAGTGTTACATTATTTGTTTTATCTTTAATTGTAATTTGATAACTGTGACTATTACTATCCAGAGGTGCTATGTCAATATTAAAATTATCCGTATAATTTGTAGAGTTTTTTTCTTTTATTCTAGATACAGAAGCTACAAACTTAGCAGTAGTTAAATCTTCTGGTTCGGTCCTACCAGGTAAGTTGGTTGTAATACTATCATCGCTAGCACTACGGGGGAAGTAATACGCTCCCAAAAAGCCGGCATTAATTCCCTATTTGTAACCTTTTGTTTCTGACTAATATACATTAGCCGCATAAAATTGATCTGAATTGTTCGGATTAGATATTGTAAATTCGAACTCAACTTTTTCGCCATTTTTTGATTGTTTCCACACTTGACCAGAAGAATCGGCGACCGCACTATTTTTTAATAAATCACTGGTATTATCGGAAGTTTTTCTTAGATGGAAACGGAACCAATTACAGTTAGAATTTAAATTAGGAGTTATTATAAATTTAACCAGACCAGTATTCTTATTATAAGTAACGATATAATTAGCCAATTTTTGTGTAAGAGCAGTAGCCGGAATATTAGTTTGCTAAAGTAAAGCCAGTGTCTAATTTATTGCTTTTATTACATTATCCCAAGTGGTTAAGCGGAAAGTGATAGAAGCATTAGGATTTATATTAGAAAAAATGACTTCTTTTTCTTCACCATCATTTAGTTCTATTATGGTTTTGTCTACAACTTCGCCATCCTATATTATAGCTAGTTCATCACCGCCGCCGCCACTTTTGTTTGTGCCTGGAGCAGTAGTATATGTTACTGGTGCACGTCCAGTATAAACTTCTTTCCCTTCTAGATCTACCATATATGTTGGTACTGTAGAGTAATCTCGTGGTATGCCAGCGGGCGCTTTTACCTTTGTTACTCTAACGCTACAGCATCGGTCGTCTACAGTATAATTAATTTGCGTTAATGCTAAAGGCATCTTTAAATTACCTCCTTTTACTCATTTTAAGTTCTATATAATATAAAAAATCTTATAAAAAGATTATTCATATTAGTCCAAAAGGGGAGAGATTAACTCTCCCCCTCTTATTAAGGAACACTATTAATTGCATCGCGCAAACTGATAAAGGTAGAAGCTTTAATAGGCTAACCTTTAGTTACTATTGCCGGTATTTTAGAAGTATTAATATCTGGTATGGTTCTTAATTTATTAATTATATTATTAATAGTGTCTTTTTCCATTGTAGCATATCTAGATACGGTAGGCATACTTGAAAGAGTTACCCCTTTATATTCTGCCACTTCCTAAACATTGGCACAATATTTATTCCATTCCTCCGCAGTAAGTGGAGCTAGTTTTTTTTCTCCCCCTGGTGTGATAACAATATTAATTGTCTCTCCCTTTCCTATAGTCGCAGTATCCCATGAAAAAGTAGCAGGACGAGGAACGGCAACATAAAAAGATATAGCTCCTTCTTCTACGGCGCCCCCAGTGGTAGTAAAAACAAGTTTGCCATTATATGTTACTCCAGCTTTATCAGTAGAGAAATCTCCTGAACAAGTTTCTCCAGAAGTAGTAGTAGTATCATCATCTTCTTTAGGAGGATATTTAAGATACCAACTATATATTCCCTCTGAATTAGCTTTTACCGACTAAACTAGAAATTTCCAAGACCCATCGGCTTTAGCAGTAAATGAAACTGTAAAATTACCACCATCATTAGAATAAGGTTGTTTCTAAGTTATTTTTAGTCCAGAAAAATAAGTTGCCATAATTTATTATTACCCCCAAACCGCAGTTAAACCCTATGGAGTAATTTCAGCCACTTCATTCCCATTAATATAAAACGCAATTTTATTAGCAGTACCACTCTTTAATTGTAACCCAGTAAATGCCGAACTATCAATTGTATTATCGCTAATCGCCTCTGCGGCTTGTAAAGTATTTGTGTATTTTTCATTTTTGTCCCAAGGATTAGTGGAACTTACGTCTGAACCAGTCCCGCCCGAATTAGTAGGTGCGCTATCATCATACTTAGCGAACCCCATTAATAAACTACTCGTTGTCTTTTTTATCACTGCGGCACCTTGCTAGCCGTAACCAGTGCCTATACGAATAAAAGGCTCATTCCAAGTGGTTGCGTTATTAGCGACGCCTATTTTTATTTTAGACCATACTTCTTTTTCACCGCTACTATTTTCTTGCAAAACCTGTACGCGGAAACCGTCTGGTTTCATAATGGCACGCGAATCGCCCCCATCTATGGCATAAAATTCGCCACCATATATTTTCCCACTATAGATTTCTGGAGTATGAATTTTCTTTTTAGTAATAAAAGTAGAACTAGGTGGGGTATATTCGCCTTCGGCCAACGCATCTAAATCTGAAGCCAACGCATCTAAATTTGAAGTTGTCGCAAAACCCCCAGAGTCAAAAGAAATATAACCAGTATCAGGTAAAGTAATATTAGCTTGCCCATCCTCATTTAATGTAATTCTACTTCCAGATTTTCCAATAAAACCAGTACCATCTTCTCTAAAGCCGAATCTCGCTTCACCATCCTTAAAACCGTATAAACCAGTTTGTACATCACCGGTCTCTCCAGGAAGCGCGGCTTTACCCATTACCACACCACTAAACTCATTATCATTATTTTTATAACCGGCTCCAACCTAAGCCGCATAGATACAGTTATTCTTTTTATCTATAAGAACCTATCCATCCCAACCATTAATATTTTCATTACCATATACATTGAGATAATAAACAATAGAATGACGAACTTTATTATCTATATTTACTGCGCCAACTTTAGCCCCATCTCGACTATAATTATAAGTATTTATAGGAACAATCTAACCATTGGATATAGTAAGTAAATTGTTTGGTTTTGATAAATCTGCATCAATAGGAGAATTATCCCAAATAGGATTATAGCCCGCTGCATTGTATTGCACATACCTAGGCAAAGTAGAATAATCCACCCCATTGGGTATAGAGGCATTGGATAAAGCTACATCAATTGGGCAAAAAGCAGTAATTATCTAGCCATCAATAGTCACAGCAACTTTAATAGAGCAACCGTCATTAGCATCATACAAAGTCTCATTTTTAGATTCCGCAGTAACCGGCAATTTTTCTACTGTACAAATGGCTCCATTCTCCGTAGCTTTAACATTATGCCCGGTCCAGACGCATTGACTCGGTGTGGTTAATTCACCATTCTTATAAGCTGTTACCTCGTAAATAATACTATTATCATTAGTTAGATAATGATATCCTTCATCTTGCGGCCGCACATAAACCAGATATCCGGTACCATTAGTGCCGGGGTCTCCGTTTCGCGCAAATAAAATCTCTTTTTCAAAGGTATAAATATCGCCCGCAGTTACTATACGCAAAATAAGTTTATTATTCGTACTTTCTTTATACCTTGACGCAATATTATAACTTATAGAAGCCGTATCAGCGTTCGTTGCTGTAATAGCCGCTACTTTAGTTAGCAGAGTATTTTCGGTAGGATACTCCCAAGCTACAGTATAACTAGCTGGTTTGTCTTTATTCCAGTTTATTGCAGCAGTTAGCTGCCGCACCTTTTCAGTAATAGTATAATCATCGACCATACCATATGCATTATATAAATATGAAGTCTAACCGCTCCAAATAACACTTACATCACCAGATACATCACCCATCACTACTTTTCGTGACTAGTAATTATAGCTCTTGATACCGATACCGCTAACATAGGCATAATACATACCGTAATCCACGGGCTAAATAGAATTAGTAGTCTCGCCATTATTTAATATAGTATATGTATTATTAATCAAAGAAGCCCATTTACCATCACCCATAGGAGATAAAAATAGCTCTTCTTGAGTTGTTACCATCCTCCGCTCAATTTCAAAATCATTCGCGTTAGTAGAGAAAGCCTATACAGAAATTTCATCTGATAAATACCCAGCTCCATTATAAGTAACTCTTACTTTATAAGTCTAATACTTATCTATGTTTTCCACATAAGCCAATGCTAAAGTGGTATCAATTTCGCCTTCTAAAGCTTCCCACATCGCACCTAAATTAATATCATAGCCCGCATCTTCACTATTCTTTATATTGATATTCTTCTTATACCACTAAATAGTAGTAGGAGCAACTTCTTCGCCATAGTTTAATAACCTAGCCTGTAAGATAATAGAGTTATTTTCATCTATATATCTACCTTGCGGGGCTGAGACAGCTAAATAATACTCTTCTTGAGTTAAATCTTTCTTATTAACAAAAGTAAGGGATAAATTCCGCACAAATAGATTGGGGACCGTGGTATTTTCTTTCCAGCTCAAAGTAGCGGCATCCTAGACCTTGTCTACTGCCATACCTTCCTAAAAGAACTCTACTTTAGTAAGCTTCATATCTTTTTCTACAACGAAGAACGCTGATTGCGGCGCCCAGTCATTAAATTCATAGGGCCGGCCATTAAAGGACGATAAGTCTAGCGTATAAGTCTTATTATTATTAAACTTCAAGCGTAGACCATAATTGCCCGCGGCATGCTCAGACTAGAGTTCCGTGCGGAACTCTGCTTCTAATTTAATAATAGGTGTTATTTTAAAAGACTCATCCCAAGTAAGCGGTGTAACCGCCGCGGTAAGAGCCAACGGCGCGCATCCGGCGATTAATCCATTCTATTGTTTTGTCTCATTCCCATCTATATAATTAATTGGAACAATACCTTCCAATAAATTGGTAGAAACTGGAATAGTATAATTCTATAAAGCTGTAATATCTGCCGCGTCCAACGCAGAGTTCTTTACTTTACCAATTATATAAAAATTAGTATCTACGTCAGCGCAATGCACCGCTGGCTCAGTGACAAATACGACATCGTTAACACGATACTTATCACTCAGGCTACGTGACCTTGCTAGTATATTAGAGTTTTCATACCTGACTCTATACTGCCCTAAGAGAGGGTCTACAATCTCTGTTACGGTAGCTGGGTAGGTGCGGTCATACTGTAAAGTATCTTTTAATGCATCGCCTAATATATCAACAGCACGATAGATTTGTTCTTGTACTTCATTCATAAATAAAACTCCTTTCTCTCCTTGGAGGAAGGGGAGATTGCGCTCCCCTTAGCTTTTCCTCCGTCTAGCCCATTGTGACGCATTGTCTGCTAAGTTGCGGAAAGCCTCTTGGATTTCTGAAGCAGTGGTCACATTGGGGAACTCTATTTGATCTATATGTATCATTTGCTCTAATTGATCGCCGGGTAAAGCGGGTATTTCTATACGCTCACCAAAGCGACTCCGCATTAAAGCTAGGCCAGCGTTCGCAGAACCATCTATAGCTGCCTCAAGCGTTGCTGCCATTTGGCGCGTCAAGGCAACTGCGGTAAGAATATTCCTAGTATCTTGTGAATTAAGGACTAGTTCTTTTTCGTGAAGCAGAGCTAATCTACCATCTGAAAAATCACCAGTATAACCGCCAGTGGCTAGGCTTTGAATCCCCATTAAATTAAGCCAATCTTTAAATTTAGCTAAAGTGGCATCGGATATATTGCCAACTTGATATTTAGTTAATCCATTTATATGCTGTAAAAATTCTTCCCAAGACATAGAATACTTACTCAATTCTGGATTAGCTGAAATTTTCATTTGCCGTTCATTATATATCTATCGTAAAATACCGGTAGAAGCTCCCGTAGATTTGGCATAAGCTCCTAATTGGTCATATACAATTTCATCGTGGTATCCTAAACCGCTAGCCTATTCTGTAGCTTCTGCGACTGCATCGCCAGTTACTTTTAAATTTTTCGCAGTTTGGCTAGCCATTTCCATAGTAGGTACCAGACCATTTAATACTTCTGCATATTCTTCCAAAGCAGTTTTTGCTTTACCCCAAGCCTCCTTTGCGTCATCGCCAAAGTTGCGGGTTGACTCAGCTAAGTTGTTCGTATAGCCATCTAAGCTACTAATATTAGTACCAGTATCTTCGGCAACCCCCGCAACAACAGTAGAAAAGTCATTATAATAATTAGAGCATTTGTTTAACAAAGTATCTAAATTTGCTTCAAAATCAACATTCTTTGTAGTCATTTCACTTAATCTAGCTATATAAGAATTAGAGAACTCAATGCCCGCCGCAGTAGCCGCCGCAGTCATATCTGCAATGGCTTGGTTTTTTTCACGTTCTAAGTCTACGGCCTTCTGCGCGTAATAGGCTTTACGCTCTGCTATTTTGGCATTGCGCTCCTCTTCAGTAAGAGTAGAATCTTTAAAGATTTCATCAATCTCATCCTCACACTCTTGCCATAATGAAATAATCTAGCTAGTAACATCTTGAGTTTGTTTCTTAGCAATATTGTAATACTCATTATTTGCTTGCGCGAGCTTTTGCTCCTATGCAGCTACATCATCCGCGTTGTTGGTGTACTGATAGTTCCAGTTGCCCTAGCTATCCCGCACCAGCCGCAAAGTATTCTTATTATTCCGGGCATCTTCCAAAGCCATAAGAGCTTGCATTTGGTTGTACTTTGCATTCAGAATATCTAGGTCATATTGGTTTAATTTGCCGCCTTCAGCTCTAGTTTCTATTTCTTCTTGAAGAAGCTGTAGCTATTGCCTATGCGCCGCATTAGTGGTATTATCTATGTCAGCCTGCAGCTTAGCTTGCCAATCTGCTATATGATAAGCAGTATTAACGTCATCAAAGTATCGTTCATTTTCGTCGATGAAGTGGTCAAACTGTTTTTGTAATTCGCTAATACTAGAACCGTCAGTCATTATCTATTCGAACTCAATTTTAGCTCTTTCAAGCTACTCCTCGTACATCGTACGAGCCAGTTCCATAGATTCCTTCGCTGAAGCTAACATAGCATCTTCGGCTGCTTCTTGCTATGCTATAACGGCTTGTAAATCATTCTTGTAGCGGTCATAGTTAATATCGTCTACATTATCTTTTACAGAGTTCCAATTCTCATTAGCGATAGCTACCTGCGCAGTCCAGTAATCATAAGCATCTTTTTGAAGCTTACCTTGGGTAATAGCGGCATCGAGCTAGGTTTGTAAAACCTTTTGTAACTTGCCGAATCCATCGGCTGTCTTATTAGTAACGCCCTAAAGAGTAAGCAGCTCTTTAATTGTACTAGCAACCGTGCTATTATGAGATAGCCGCGAAATATACCAGTTAAATCGTTCCATGGCCGCATTAACTGCATCCGCATATAGCTTTTCCCATTCTGCGATAAACTCTAAAGCAGATTTGGCATCTGACATTAATTCAGAAATAGTGTTTTTAAGATTTTCAGTTGTTTTAGCAACATCGGTTTCTTCTTTTTGGTTTTTTAATTCATAAGCTAACTGTTTAGCATAGTCTAACCTGCTTTTAATATTGGTCATTAACCCATCAAAATCTTTTTCTCTGGCTCCAAGTAAGTCTACGCCATAATCTAGCACATCACCGTTGGCTTGAATAAAAGCTTTATTTAATTCATTAACAGCATCCTTAACCGATTGTACATCTAATTTAAGTTGCAATGTGGCATCAAAAGCAGCCAATCTATTATCTGCTATTGACCTCTAAATCTCTGCTACTTTTTCTTGCTATTCAGCTACTTTGGTTAAGCTATCTTCGTAATTCTTAATAGCATCGGTAATATCAGACATTCTCTCTTGAGTTGCGTCCATCGCTTCTTGATATTTCTTCAGCTCTTCTGTAGTAGCGTTAGGATGTTCTTTAACATAAGCATTATATTTATCTATAGCTTTCTACTGTGCATCGGCGGCCGCAGTCATAATCTCACTATAGTTAGATATTTCGCCCGTTCCCGCATCAAACTAAACTCCAACACCCAACTCTTCTAAAGCCGCTTTATCAGCTTCGAGCCACTTTTCACTAGCTTCTTGAAGCTTTTCTTGCTCTAAGACTAGCTGTTTATTTAAAGCTTTTTCTTTATCCGCGAACGCTTGTAGCTTATTCGCGCCGTAGGCTCTAGAAATAGTTTTATCTAATTTGCTAACTTGACGCTCTTGATAAGCTATTTCACGAGAGATTTCGTGGTAACGCTCTAATTGCCATTTTAAAGCCTCTTTTTCTTTTGCCTCAGATTTAGAACCACCAGATTTTTTGGACTTGTCTGTATTATAAGTACCCGCTTGCCTTAGCATTAGTTCGCCTTCATAGGCACGCAACATATCTAAAGTACTTGCAGCTCCTTCTCGTAACGCTTGATACTATTTTATCGCTGCGTCTCTAGCCGTTTTGCGAAGCTCTGGGTCGTCGGATAGCATGGCTTTTTTCCATGCTTCTTCAGAACTAAACCCAAAAGTAAAATCTCCTTCCAAGGCATTGTTTTGTAGAGTGGCCGCAGAGTGATAAGCAGCTGTTACACGCCCCATTTCACCTAAATGTTGCCTAGCCAAAAGCCATTGTTGTTCATCCGCCGCAGCAAGAACTTTCTGACCAGCTTCATATGATTTTACATATTGATAATATGCTTTTTCTACCGCTGCATAAGAACTAGTCCAGGCGTCAGCGTAATTTTCTGCATCAATAATAGCCGCATTAGTTGAATCGTCTGAAAAACCAATTACATCATCTGCTAATTCTTTAGCAATCCCCGCAGAAACAGACGCTGCATTTTCTTCTAACCCATTTTTTGCTTTTTCGTGCTATTCAATAGCTTGTTGTGAATCATCTTGATTTTCCTTTAAGGCTGTAATAGCATCATCATATAATTGTAGCTATATTTCATAATATTTTATAGCAGTTTGAGCCTTACTCAAAGCTACTTTAATATCTTCATCAATCTATGTTTTAGCGGTTTGTTTAGCAGATTCTGCTATTTTTTCATCTATCTTTATTAAACCATCACTAGTAGTCTCATAGCTTTCTAAAATGCCAGGATAGGCCTCAGCTAAAGCTTTAGCCTCATCTATAGTAACGGTAAATCCAGAAGCTAAAATTTTATCAGCCTTGCTCATAGCATCAAAACGAGCAGCAATATAATCAATATCAGAAGCCAAATCTTGCGCTAAATAAGAACCAAGCTCTTGCGCAGATTTTACTAATTCTTTAAAGGAAATGTTAGAAATGGCAAGTGAGTCAATATCTTCTTCTAACTAATTTACTTTTTTTGTACTATCCTCTATTTCTTCATTTAATTTTTGATATTCTGTTTTTAATTTTTGAACTTCTTCGCTCTCTGATACCCAACTCTTTATTCTTTCTGTAGCTCTTTGATTAATTTCATCCGTTGTATATCCAGCATCCAGGTCCTAATTTATGTTCTCTACAAAATCGGTCATATTTATATTATCAAACAGCCCGCTTGTATATTTTTTTATATATTCTTGCGCTTGAGTAGTAGTCCCGTTTCTCTATAAAAGATTTGTTACCCCGGGCAATATATACTATAAAGCTGCCTCTTGTTCTTGAGATAAAGGAGTAGTAATATCGCCTTGGATAATTTGGCCATGCATTTTAGTTGCGTTAAAAACTAAGTTGGTTCTATTGTCTCTTTCCGTTTCAAGTTGCTCAGATAAAGAAGCTAAATGTTTGGCTTTACCTAAAGCACCTTGCTCTAAAACGGTATCAATTTGAGTCAAAATCCCTCTTGCTTCTTCTATATTCTAAATGTTAAATAGTTCTCTTTGATAAGCCGCCGAACTTCTATCGCCACTTAAAAGATTTAATAAATCATACTCTTTTTCTAATGCCTACAAGTATTCTAATTCTTTATCGGTAAGATCTTTAGTTGCAGCTATTTTATCCAAAATACTCTAATGGTTAGCCTTATTATAGGCAGATAAAACCTTCCCAGCGGCCTCAACTTCAGCGGCCAACTCACCTCTATAATTATCAATTATTTTCTAAGCATCGGTTAATGATTTATCGTCTAAATCTAAAGTTAACAAATAACTAATTTCTTGCGCAGAAAGGCTATTTAGCCAACTTTCTCCACCAGTAAACTATCTAAAATGTTCTTTTAAATTACCTATCGCGCTTGCCGCATCTTCTATCGTTAACCCACTAGTTAATAACTGCTATTTTTCTTCATCGGACAATGTTGTTCCTTTGATTAAGGCTTCAACAATCTCACCATGACTCTAAGAGAAGGCATTTAAAACTGGACCAACATAACCAGTTTCAAAGTCTTCAAGCCAATACGCTTTCATAGTACTAGCCAATAGCTGAACTTGCTCTTCTTCTATTTTTAAACCCAGCTCTGTCTATAATTCAACATAATCTTGAAAATCTTGTAAAGCAGTTTGTTCCGTTTCTCTAAATTCTTGTCTAAATTCCAATAAAGCCTATTCTCTCGCGGCTTTTATCTCTTTGTTATACTTGCCAGAATCTATAGCCCAATAAGCCTCGACTTGCCCCATCTTCTAATCTTCCATAAAATTAGCAAATGCTTTTTGACTAACCCATTTTTCTGCTTGGGACTCATTAGAACTTCCAGTTATAAAATCACCAACATCAGCAAAGAAACCGCCTCTCTTGGACCGCACTGCCTCAGACATTGCATCAGAACCAGATTCAGCCATTCTTTTTCGTTCGGCTGCTAATAACTTCTAAGTTTCTTTCCTCTATCTCTTTAATTCTTCAGTCTAGTAAGCTAATAAATTATTTTTAATGCGTAAATTCTCTAATTCTTCAGCTTCTGCCAAACTAGGAACCTTAATAGCTTCTAGCTCTTTCATGCGTTTCTGCATGGTTTCAAGTTCTTTTTCGTTACTCTCAATAGAATTATTTAAATCTTCTAATTCTTCTTTATACTTCTTAACTGATTCAGCAGCTTTTTCAAAAGGTGTTTTAAATACACCGGCTTTTGATAATACAGAAATTAAAGTGGCAAGAACAGTAATAACAATAGTTATCCAACCACCGGCTACAGCTGTCTTATTCTTAATGCCTTCTATTGCTTTACCAAGACTATTAATCGCTGGTATCGCAGAATAAACCATTGAACGAACAGCGCCGAATTTAGCAGTAGCGTCCGCAGAAGAATCCCCTAGTATTTTTATGGAAGAAGAAAAAGCAGTAACTGCGCCCAAGCCAGCAGTAATACCCTAAATAGCCATGGTAGTTTGCTATGAAAAACTTTTTACCTACTTCTCAGCTTCTCCCGCTTTCTTAGCCAGTACTACTACTCCATTTGCTGCCTAATGATAAGCTCCGGCTGCGTTTACATTAGCTTGTCCAGCCTACCTACTACTTTCCGCAGTTTGTTTAAGATTAGCTAAAAGCCCTTTTAAATCAGGATCCGTCCCAGCAACTTTTTCTAAAGCCCCTATCCATTCCTCGCTTACGGTCTTAGTCTCTTTTGTAGCTTGGCTTATTTGGTCTAAAACCTGTTGTATTGTATCTCCTTCATGGACAAATTGGTCAGGATTAAGTCCTAATTGCTTAAACTCGGCAGACAAAGCCTCTGCTTCTTCTTTACTTAACTTTGTTGATGTATCCAATTGTGCAAATTGTTGCCGAATAGCCTCTAAACCGCCTTCTCGTGTACCGAGCTATTTAAACAAGGATTGCAATTTATCGACACTACCTAAAATCTCGGCAACCTTGCCCTTTGCGTCTGTAGCTTCTAAATTCAGCTTTAAATTTAATATTGAACCTTCTTCAAGAATTTTCTCGCTTTCCTTTAAGTCAAGCTAAGAAACATCTATTTTAGGAATTACCGTAATATTATTTAAAGCTTCTAAATCAGCCTGGGCTTCTTTTAAACTGGCTTTTAACCCTTTTATATAACCATCATCGACCTCAATTCCATCTAGTTGTTTTAATTCTTCTTCTATCACATTAATCTCTTGTTGAATCTACTATTTAATTGTTTCCGTATCTTTGCCCAAAAAGAAAGAAGTTACATCACTATCAGATTGCCCCTTATATCCCTGCAAGGCTTCTGGACGAGTATAATATTTATCTCCTGTATAATCTTTGGATAGCTATTCATGTACTGCTATTGTCTATCCTTCTTTTACTTTGATACCTTGTGCTTGTAAAGCTTGAGGTAGTTTTTCTTCAACCTTTTTAGATAAATTTGATTTAGTATATTCTACCGTATCCTCATACTCTTTAGCTTGCTTGGCTGCCTCTTTCCATTGGGCTATCAGTTCATCAATTAAATTAGCCTAAGTTCTAATGTCTTCTTGCTATGCTTCTGAATATTGAGTTGATGTCTATAAAATTTTTGTTTTTAATTTTAAAACTTGGTTTTCTAAGTCAACTCTCTCTTGCTCTGTAGTATCGCCAGTGTCAACTGCCATGCCAGCTTTGAGTTGCATGGCCTCAGCTTGTAAATCTCTAGCCCTCTATGCCTCTATACCAGAAATAACTCGTAGGTTATAAGCAAAATTGTCCATAAAGCTAGTTATTTGAGGACCAAATATCATGGTTAAATAACCAGCAATAGTGGGTAACAATCCCTTTAATCCACCAAATCCATCTATAACACTGGCTATGCCGTGTAAAAGAGGAGCAAGAATGTTGTTATCAAAATCAATAAAGAAATCTGCGTTAATTAGACTATCATATATATCCTAAGCCGCATTTTTTACCTGGTCTTTCGCAGCTTCCCAACTCTGAGCATATATATCAGCCTATTCTTGCAAAGCGCCAGTAGCGCCTTGCGCCGTTTCAACATTCTGATAGAAAGTATCAGCATTCTTAAACAATGCAATAAAGTTAGCATACTGTCTAACACCGGCAACAGTAGTTGCTAAAGCATTCTATTGCGCTTGATTTAGATTTTGCCATTTCTTAAATATATCATCTAAGATATCGTCCATCTGTCGCAACTCGCCATTAGAGTCAAGTACATTAACTCCAACAGAAGCAAGAGCCGCAGTATATTTATTTAAATCAACACCGTCTTCAAGAGTCTCTCCAAGCTTTAAACTCTCAAAACGAGCAAATATAGTTCTTAATGAAGTACCAACTTCTTCCGCACTAGTACGCGTTTCAGCAACAATAGTAGCAAGAGCTGAGGCAGCATAGTCATAACTTAATCCAACCGTATCCGCAACTGCCGCAAACTTCTACATACCTTTGGAAATTTCTTCTGAACTAGATGCAGTCGTAGCGCCTAATTTAACCAACACATCCGCATATCGTTCCAGATTGTCCGAACCGTCAGAGAAGTTATTCCAAATAGCGGTTAATTGCGAAGATGCTTGCTCTGCGGAAATGCCGGCCGCATTAGCTAGCTTAATCGTAACAGCAGTTCTACGTTCCACTTCCGCATCATCGAAGCCCTGTTGGAAATAGATAAGAGAAGCATCTGCATATTCAGTGGTAGTAGTATTTAATTTAGCGGCAGCCTTATTCGCGTTTTCCGCAAATCTAGCCATCTCGTCCGCATTATGCCCAGTTACTATACGAATATTATTTAAACTTGTATTTAAGTCCTAGCTATATGAATAAGCAGTTCTAATAGAACTTAATAGTGTCATCCAAGCCCTAGAAGTAAATTGCCACCTAATAGTATTCTTCATAGTAGCCCAGAGCTTGTCTAATAAAGTATTTACACGCCGCATTGGTAACTCGGCTGAAGTAATAGCATCAGCAACCTGCCCAAAAGCATTTTTACCTTGCGGACCTAACTAAGCTAGCTCATCGCGATACTACTCTAAAGTCATGCCGCTTTGCTATAATTTTTGCTAGAATTTATCTATCTCAAACTTTCCGGTATCCATATTAATGGAATTTTTGAGTATACTACCTAGCTTATATGCCGCACTACTAGCATTCTATAATTCTTTAGCAACACCAAACTAGCTGTTAGTACCTATCTTCTACAAAGCACTTATAGCTTCATTTACTGTTTTCTATAAAGAAGCCTAATCGGTTTCAAAACCAACACGATATTTAATACCATATTGTTGGATAGCCATAAAATTTTTCCTCCTTTTACTCAATATATGCGAAAAAGGGTTTGAGAAACTCAAACCCTTCATTAGTTCTCTATATTAAATAAAAAATATCGCTGATAAATTAATCTTCTTTACCCGCCGCATTCTTAATTTCAGATAAAAGCTCTAAACCTTCACGGTTCTTAATACTCTCCATTAGTTTTTCCATATCGGTACTCAGCGTCCCCGCATCATTGGACATAGCCTGGAGTACCCCCGCAAAGGAAGTATTATAAGCAGTAGCAGAAGCAATACAATCTTCAAGATACTGCGTTAAATCATCATATTCTATTTGCGGGATGGCGCCAATCGCCTGGTCGAAAATACCATTGGTTTCAAGCACATCGTATGCCGCAGTTAGTTCGGTCAGGTCGGTTGGCATCTCTAAATCAGTATAATAGTCCATCATCTTAACGCAAAAAGCTACTTCTGTCCGCATGGGACTAAACACTCCAGTCTGCGGGTCTACAGCGAGAAACAGAATATCTGAAATAAGCTCCATCTTTTTATCCATAGGTAAATACTGAACTACTTTAATTTCTTTGTCGCCTATGGTAATAGTTATAGGCTCGGGAATCGCAATAGTCAGCTCTAAATCGTTATATAACATTTATATCAATCTCCTTTTACTCTTTTGATATTTTAATAATACCATATTTTTTTAATTAGGTCAAAGGTTTAAGACCAGGTAAATTGCTAATTAATTTAGCCAATTTGTGACTATTCATTTTAATTTCCACAATTAGTTTATTTATTATCTTCAATACAGCGTTACTACGTTCCAAAGCATCCTAAATATTGTTCTATTGCGAACCTTCTTTTTTATTATCTGGAATAGAGGTTTTTATATAAATTAAATTATTTTTATTATATTGATCAAATTTTCCATCGGTTTTCATTGTATTGATATATTCTTTTATAATTGAAAAAATAGGATATTTATAACCATTAACGTCTAACATTAATACTGTTTTTTCCCCTTCTCGTCCTGCCAAAAAATCAATAAGATAATTACGCAATAAAAACTAATAAAAAGAATGAAGTTGCTGCGGGAAAAACTCAGGCTCTTGTTTATCCGAATGAGTTATAATATTCGCCGCAGCATAGGCACTATACCCTTCTTGTAACATCAAATTATATAAACTACCTTTATGTTCGATGGTAATGTTACCATAATTCTAAGTATTCAAATTAAAATTATCTAGCTACTTAAGGCTTCCAATTAACTCCTATAAAATAACTGGATTTTTAGCTGTACCATCAATGCTAGCGCGGTACTTCATAGTTGCTCCTGTTATCTCATAGTCTGCTTTCTGAAATTTTTTAGTAGAGTCGCTAGGGTCAGAACCTATTGATTTTACAAATAACTTGCTTTTTTCCATAATTTCTACCATATTATGTCCTGCAGCCCCAAGCACCTAATTCAGAGCGCGCGTGGCTCCACTCTTTTCACCTACTAAAGGGCCTTTAAGTAAATAGTTTAAGGAACCAGCCAAAGAGATGTTGCTATATTCCCCCTGCAAGCCAGCATATTTCTTAGCCACTCGTTGTAAAATTCGAGTTATTTTACTAAAAACCTTGCTGCCCGTTGAACTATATTCTATTAATTTCATTCCAGATTTAGCATTCATTATATTTGTCTTAAATTCGTCTTTAAAAGTCTCCCAAGCCTGTTTATCATTTTCTTCTAATGCTTCAGCCTCTTCTACTGCTTGATATATGGCATCAAAAAAAGCCGCCAAGTTCTTACCTTCATTGTCTTTATTATCTCGAAAGCTAGCAAAATTAGCCACTATATTAGATACTATTGTCTTTGGCGGCTCGTTATTAGCACTTTCTAACAAATTATCTGTCTTTTCTAGCAGTTCTTTGTTCAAAGAGACAGCAACATTTTTTAACAAATTATCTATCTGTTCCTCTGAAAAAGTGCCATCTACAAGTGCCTAATATAAGCTTTTAGTCCCCGCGGATAAACCGACCTAGACAGTGTTTCCTAGACGCTTTAAATAGCTTTTTAAAAGAACATCAAGTTTATTAACAGGATTAGATTTTATTATTTTTGAAGGTATCTCACTTGTTATCTTATCCTAATCTACATCTTCGGGTTCTAAATGCACATATACCAAGTTGGATAATTGTACACGAGGTTTCCCATTCTCATTCTCTCCATATGGCTTTAATTGAACAACAATAGAAATAATCCTTACCTCCTTTCTCTCGTAACAAAAAAGAGGGAGAGATATTTAATCATCTCTCCCTCAATAGGATTTTAATTAGTGTCAGCCACGTTGGTATTAAAGACGTAACCGTTGCCGTCCTTAGCCTTATCAGGATCATTGCTCAGAGGAGCGGGATGCTCACCAAGGAGCTTACCGAACTCATTCGCAGTAGCATACATAGAACGATGGTCATTATCAACCTTGGTCGTTACAGCGCCCTGGCCGGAAGCAAGGTCAATATGCTTACGATACTCATCATCGGAAGTATCCTCGTCAACTTCCTCAACTATCTGAATAGAAGCAAGAACTTTCTTCTCGCCATCAAACTTCGTATAGTCAGGGAAAGCATCCATCGTGAAATCGAAGGTGGAAGGATCGCCAGTCGCAGCCATCGTAAAGGTGAAGTTAGACTGGACCTTAGCCTTCGGAATTATAAACTCAGCGGGCATATCCTGACCGGTAGCCTCATCGCGGAACAGCGTGCTAGCCTCGATATAGAAGTAACCACCGAACTTATCAGGCTCAATATCAATCTGCTTTACATTACCAGTTCTCTTAACATAATAATCAACAAGAACGATATCGCCATCAGCAAGAGATTTGCCATTTGGATAGCAAACTATCTGGGTCTTAACGGGCTTGCCGTCCTCCATTACATAGCAAACACCGGAGCGAGCCGGAATAACAGGCGCAGAAACGACTTCACCATTATGAAGCGGCATAAGGAAAATATCGGCGCCAGCACGATAAAGCTGAGTAAAATCATATCCATCGTTTTCAAGGGCTTCCAGCTCACCAGAGTGGCTCCAGCAAGCAACCTGAGGAAGCTCAACAATTACCTTAGCATCAGCACCAGTACCAATGGTTTTTGCGGCTACCTGAGAGGTAGTATGGACATACAGAGGCGCAGTAGTCGAAGCTTCTATTAAGCCAGCACCAGTAAGAATCATAAGTCCCTCGGGAGATATAAGAGCGTCGGTCATACTAAACGTAACAGTACGCTCACCGTCCCAACCCATTAAACGAGCACCGCCGCGTCCACCAGTGGCATACACGGTAGTAGCAGCACCCTCAAGGGCCGAAGTCGTTAAAGTGTCAAAATAACAAACAGGCTCATTTTTATAGAAGGTTCTATTACCAACCTTCATTTTGCCCTTAGCACGGAAAACAACATCCGCGCATTCACGAACACCAAAACGCATATAGTGTTTCCTCCTTAATATAAGTTTTTAGTCCAGGGTTCAACTTTTGAATCTGGGCTTCCGCCTGCCAAACGAACCCTTAAATCAATATCCCAATCTATAAATAAATTGTTCCTCTATATCAAATCAAACAATGCGAACAGAGTAAGCGAACGCCACTCAGATACGGCTAAAACACCACGCACTGTTAATATAGATAAATACTAAACGAAGACGCTACCGCCTTCCTACCCCGACTTTTGCGCCGCCACCTTCTGGCGCCCGCGCATTAATTTATCGGCTATTGCTTTAGCCTTACTATTTGCGGGGTTATATACCACGTGTTTACCCTAGAAGATACTATTTACACAAAGAACCTCTTTAATTGCTGCTTGGAATATATTAAAATTTCCCTCATCTATTGTTTTAGGCTATTCGCCCTCTTTGAATAAAATAAATCCATTAGGGGTAATCGCAGTTTTATATTCAGGAAGTAATATCATTAACAAATTTGTAATAGCTGTTTTCTTTTCAGCATCTCTTGTCTACTTTAGTACTTCCATTAATACTTGAAAATTAGATAAGTTCGATAAAAGAGTTTTGTCCTAAACTAGCTAATCTTTATCTAAACATAGTAATTGCATTGCAGTAAAAAAATCCTGTTCGCCTATATATCCTATATCTTCCATAGTAGGACAAGATAAAGTTAGCTGCAATTCTTTAATAGGAACTTTTAATCCTAATAAAGACCCTAAATAATTCATTCGGTAGTAACAATAGGACGACCATCTAAAGGATTTATGTCGTCCTCGTGGCCCCTAATAGCCAGATAACGCAAAGTAATACCACCAAACTCTTCATCGTAAATATCCTGGTCTGCACCCAAGAACTGTAACTCACCGATGCCCGTTAATTTCTTTTTATCTAGCAAAGCATCAATCTCGCCAGCTATCCGGTACGGTCGCATTTCAAAATTGCCCAAATCCCAAACGCCGAAATGACAAATAATCTTTATCTCTACCAAATGGTCGCGATAAAAATCATTGCCACTAGGAGTAAAGGAATCATAAGATATTCTTACATAAGTCTATATATCTGGGTCAATTTCTACTTTGGGAATACAAGAAATAATTTTTCTGTCAAATAATTCTTGCTATTGCGCGGGAGTTAGCGTAGACTTCCGCGACCAGTCTCTATCCATGTAATATAATAATTTAAGCAATTCCGCATCCGATAATAATTTATTCATTATTATCGCAGTATCTTTTGACATACCTAAGAAACTGGATTTTGGATATTCGTAAGTATTATTTTTCATGCTCCTGTTACTCCCATCTATTAAAACAAAGACTCGACCACAATAATACGGTCATAAGATATATCATCTTTTTCCCACGATAAAGTAAACTAGCCAGATATTGCTTTAGTCCACCGCACTTCGCACTTTGTACCATCAGTTGACTGAGCGAGTAAGACTGGCACATCTTTACTAACACTCCAAGTACCACCAGTGGTATCAATAGTGTAAAGCTAAGAAATCATAGGTTTAATACTCCACTCACCCTGAATAGGCGTTCGCGGAGTTGGGTCAACTGGCTCAACTACCAAACCTTTGCTGATTTGGTTTTCGAGGTCATCTTCCTCTTTATTATAATAATATTCCTCAGCCGCGACTTCTAATATACCATCCATACTAATATTATCTATTGCTTCTACTCTATAACAACGCTCACTCTAGTCAGCTAAGAAAAACGTGTTATATCGTTTGAAAGCCTCTAAGGTATAAGGATTTTTTGGCATTAATAAGTTTAAGCTAAGATTAGGCTAATCTACTCTAATCTAATTCTTCTAAATAGAATTAATTTGAGTTTCAATTGGACCACGAACTGCAGCCCAGGTGTATCGTATTTTGCCTTCTGAGTCTTTGAACTTTATCATATATTTACAGCGGCGTATTGAACTCCGCATATAAGCATCCTCTGTCTTTTGCTCCAAAGTAATTAACCATCTAGTATCTGTGCCGCACCACTCAAACACATCGCCAGCTTGCCAATTATATACTTTATCAATAGACAAGATCTTATCATCATAATTTTGCTTAACCTTATCAGGATTAATTAAAGCGCGCACTGCATCTGCGGCAATAGGAGAAACGGGCGCAGCATTATATTCTGCATATAAAGGAGCTTGCGCGGCTTCCTATACTCTAGCTACTGTGGCTGCTTGGTAAGAGTATAAAAGTGTTTTAAGAAAAGTTTTATACTTATCTTTGATCATTCTATCCTCTTGATGGATGCCACCCTAATAATTAAGCCTCAGCCGCATTAAATCTAAATTATCCATATCGTATCACCTACGGAAGTAAATCAATACATCTAAATACTGTTTTACGATATATTATAAAATCATTACATACTTCGGATGTAAGCCCCTCTAGTTTTGCAAGCAAAATTAAACCTTCTACTTTGTCTTTATAGATTTCAACTAACCCACTAATTTCCTCAATCAAAATATCTAAATGAGTAATCCAATCTTCTTGGTTCTCCCGCATAGGAATTAATTTCCATAATTGATTAATAAGCCTCTATATACACTAGGTTTTTACTTCTTCAGAAAAACCTATATTATATTTATCCATCTAGCGCACTAACTTCCATAAGAGTAGACCAATTAGATTTAATAGAGCCTTTATTATCAATTAATTTGCGGCGTTTATATAAACGCTAGTAATGATGCGCCTAGCGTTCAGCTTCTTGCTTTAATTTAATTAGCTTATCCAAGTGATTAGCCTGACTTGTAAATTTAAAGTCAGTTCCAGAGTACTTCATTCTAGTATTTTCAACTGATGCAACCTGTCTTTGAAGCCATGTATTGTACATTAAAAGACCGAAGATACTAATCTCTTCGGCCGTTAAATGGCAGTTGTAATGGTCTTGTAAATCCTCACCATTCGCGGTAGCAGCTTCGATTTCTTCCGCACTATACACAGTATAGTCATATAGAGGGAAGCGAGGAAATTCAAAGCCAGGAATTGAAAGGAGTAGGATGCTTTTCATGTCTCGAATAGTGTCTTCAGGAGTCAGTTCCAGATACATATCATCTGTAATTCGTCCTAAAAAGTTATTATATATTTCAGAGAAGGTAGTATCTTCTCCTTGAATTGGATATTCGGCCATGCCTACTACCTCCTTAAATATTAATTAGTTGTTTTTATAATTCTACGGACGGGGGTTTCTGCGGCTACCTTAGTGGCGCGTCTACCAGTAGCTTCAGTCGGAGCCGGCGCAGTTCCTTTATCTTCCGTGTTAATCTCAATGGCTTTTGCTACATCAAACTTTAATTGAGTTTTAAGAGCTTCTCTCTTAGCCACATCATTAAGAGGCATAGAAACCGCAAAATCTTTAATTAATTCAATTACACCCTTCGGCGCAAAATCAAGAGCGTCTTTAAACTCGTCTAAAGAACAATTATTCATCCAACCTGGAATTTGCTCTTCTTTGAGGAAATATTCTACTTCCTCTTGGATATTAGTAGCTTCTAATCTAACATCCGCGTCGTCTATAAAGAGGTAATCGTGTAGAAGTCTCTGCCCGCCCTCTTTCATTCCAAGCTGGACTAATTCATCGCTAGAAACTTTCTTTACTTCTTTAGGAGCAAAAGCCCTCTTAATATTTAATTCCGGCAGGTCATAATAAACAAAACCACCGCTTCGGTTAGTAACAGTAACAGTTTTCATAATTATATTATCTCCTTTTTCTCAATTTGGGGATAGGGATTAACCCTATCCCCTTATATCTCTATTAAATTAATAGCTAGCAGGCCAAGTAAGCTTGCCCTGAAGCTGAGTATCAATATAAGAGCAAAGGCTATTGGTCATGATAACGCCTACGCCAACCTTCTGGTAGCATTGCATATCACGGGACCAGTCTTCGTTCTCGCGGTCACGAACATGGAGAGTACCCTCAAAAGCAACCTTAACAGGCTTCTCGTCAGAGTGCATTACCCAAGCATAGCCAGGGTCAATTACTTTCTTGGCATTAGTTTCATCCTCAAAGCTCTGCGGGAGAATTATAACGGGAACTCCCTTATAATTAGCAAAGTAGCCAAGGTTCCAACGCTGCTCGCGCATAGAGTCAGAAACCCAGTTAGTTTGCGGGACCATCTTCTGCGCAAACTCGCGAGTGCAATAAATAGCAGGAGCGCCATAAGCACTAGCAACAGAAATCAGCTGATCCATAGCGTCTTCATTGAAGCCAGCAACAGCAACACGATTAGCGGCGGGGAGCTGATTGATAGCGCCCATAAGAGCTGCGGCTATCTCACGATAAATAAGCTCGTCCATACCGTCCATAACAATCTGAACAACCTCAGCAAAGTCAACACGGCCATCAAGGAACTCCTCAAAGCCAATCTGAGCGGCTCCACCGATAGCGCTAGTCTTTACTTCATAGTTGGTTTCGCCAAGCTTGAAAACTTCATAAACACCGGCAAGCCCGACGCGAGTAATGAACTGCTTCGCGCGCACACGACCGAGTTTACGGGTGAAGATGGGCATCGTGCCCTGCGGGAACTGACGAACTTCAGCGAAACGGCCATAGGCCTCAAGAACACGCTGGGGAAGAATGTCATTAACAGCTTCCTCAATCAGACTAAAGAGCTGATTCTTATTGGCGCGGTAAAGGTCATAAGTGCCAGCAAGCTCAGAAAGCTACTCGCGAAGGGTGGCATTAATAGCGGCAGAACTAAGATTCTCGCCATTGAAACTAAAACAAGTAGAAGGAGCAGTATCAGCCGCAGCCTTCATTAAAGCAATTATATCTTTTCTCTCTAACATTATAAGCTCCTCCTTTCTTATTCTGCAATGCACTGGAGTTTAACACCAGGCTGAAGATCAGGCATAACATAAACTTGGGCGACCTGGAACACCGGGCCACTAAGTTTGGAAATATCGGTGGCGCTATTGCCAGCCTTAACAAGCCAACCATTAGCACCAACAGTAAGGATATCGCCAGCAGCGATGTCGCTAACTTTCTCATTTATAGCATTCGTGGTGTAGATGTCACCAACAGAAATCTTGAATACGCGAGGGACCATTTTCTCGCCAGTGCGCGCAAGACCAGCGGTGTGGCCGGTAGTCTCAGACTCACCATAAAGGTGGGTGTAGTTCGCGGAACCGAGCGCATCAAATACGCTATACTCGTAATTATCCTTAATCATAGCGAAATCAGCATCGCCCTGGAAATCACGATAAACCTTAATCTCATTGAATACGAGCATCCAAGCGCCCTTACCAGTGAAATTTACCTCATGAGCAGCATAATCATATTTTACAAACTGACCATTCTCAAGAACGGTAATATTAGCATTCGCGGGGAGCTGCGCATAAATCTGGCCGTTTCTGCGAGCAGAAAGATGATTAGGCTCTACCTGAGCGTAACCTCTGGCCACATACTGAGCCCCGCTTAAACGAGTTTTAGCAAGTGCCATTTTATATTTCCTCCTTAATTGTTCTCTTTTTGTCTTACGGCTTTAACCCAAGCCGGAGCGCAATCATTATCCTCAATAGCTTGTAAGCTAAAATGAGTGATTCCCTTCTCTTTATTATCTTCATCAATAGAGAAGTTTACTCGATTGCGGACACAAATTATAGATAATTTAGCTTCTATATCATCTAAAGAATAATTGTCTATGTTATTTACAACATCGGCTTTGTCTTCATCAGATAGCATATAAAAACTATCAATCATTGCCTGCTTAGCCTGACGGTCAGCATTAAGCTTGAACTGTCTCAGAGACTCAACCTCAGTGCGTAAAGCGGCATTCTCCTGTTCAAGGGCTGAATAAGAAGCTTGAAGAGTGGCATAATCACTCTCAAGTTGTGCATAATTGCACTGTTCTTCTATGTTTTCCTCAGCAGGAGTCTCTTCTTGTTGATTATCCTCTTCGTTATGAACTTCCTCAAAAGTTTCTTCGATAACCGGTTCCTCTTGAATAGGCTCGGTCATTTCTTTAACCTCTTGCGCAAATTCCTCAACTACGAGGCCGTCTTCTACTTTCTCGACGTCTTCCATTTGGCTAGAGCCTCCTTTAAAAACTTCTTGTAATTCAGTTATCATAGAAAACAAAGTATTTTTCAATACTTCGATATTCTCTAATGCAAAATGGGCATTAATAGAAGCACCTTCAAAGCAAGGCTCTACGTCCTCACCTAAGATACATAATTTTTCTACTAGCGCCTCATTATAAATAAAAATTCTGTCACCTGATTTATCGTCGTTTGCCCAATAACCGCGAGCACTTTCGTCATTAATTTCCATAGACTAGTTGTTGCCCTTTTGGATTATACGCTGAGCTTCAGGATACGCCGCAGTCCAAATATATCCCTCGGTACACAAATATTCATGTGTAATGCCATCGTCTACAAAGTTCTAAAACCAAACCTTGGCATTAGTAGGAACAAAACCATAAGCTTTCGTGGTGTCTATAAATTCTATTTTACCATTATCTTGAACCATAAGCTCGCGATTGTGTCCCTCATAATCTTTCTTTTTTTGGTTATAAAAACCAACAATAGGAGAACCAGGTAACCTTCGTCCCATATCCGTGGCAACCTCTTTGGTTATAACGGAATGGTTGCGGTTGGGGTCTTGCCCCACATAACACACTTTAATACTACAATGAGAAATAAGAGGAGAAACCTCAGTACTGTCAATAAACTCCATTGTATTATTAAGTGGAACACTAATGTGCATTGGTATTTCCTCCTTACTTCATACTTTCTCGATTGGCTAAAGTTTTATCAGACAGTTCTGTTTCTGACTTTTCCGGTCGACCAGTTTCTGCGGTGGACCCATCAACTTTAGTGGTCGAAGAAGATGAACCGCCAATCGCATTACCATGAATATCTACTTTATTGCTACGAGTGTTCGAACTCATGGGCGGTACCATAATAGTAGCCAAATCAAGTATCTCATTTTCAAAGGTAATCGCCGCAAGTATCGCACTTTGCGAATGACCAAGCGCAACTTGCGCCCACAGCTTCGGATAGCCTAAAGTTGTATATTCTTTATATAATTTAGCCAAATCTTTGTAATTAAATTGAGTTGTTTCGAGCATATTAAATACAAAATAGTAGCGTCGTTTTACTGTAAACTTCGATGCTATTGTATTATACATATTATTAAATCGAAGGATTAAATCTCTCATAGAGGCTTCATCCACTAATATTGAATTAGCAACGCCCTAATTGCCTTCCGCATTAAATAAATTAGAAGTAACACCAGAGTTATTATACACGGTGCGCTCGACCTTCTCAAGGTCATCAGTTGAAGTAACTGTCGCGCTATCGCGCATATTCGCCACTTCCACGTCCGCAAAAGTGGTTAACACATCAACTCCTACAGCTTTATTACTAAGCATAGCGACCGCATTATTATGTACATCTCTTGCTTCGTCCACATCAAAAATTAAGTCACCATTTTTATCAAGAGGAAGCTTCTGTATGATAATTTTTAACAACTACTACATAGTTTTCTTGCGGTCGAGGTCTTGCGCCAAATCCAAATCTATTAATGAGGGGATAACACCCATTAAAGCGGGCATTTCCGAATCGTTTAAACAGATTTTAAACGCAGTACCCGGTTCTAGGATAAACCAACAAGTGGTTTCATCTTTAGTATCACCTTTTAATTTGCCTTCTTTGTAAGCAACATAAGCTTTTTGTACTTCTTTAGGGAAGGTTTTTAATACTGCTAAGCGATATTGGACATTGGAAAAACAAGAGTCAAAGAACCTAAGATTTAATTCTACGATAGGCTCCGGCCCCGCGTAAAAGCGAGTGCGGCAGTACTCACTAGGTAACTGCTATAAAGAGAAATAGTCGCCCGCGTCAACCAGCATACCGTAGTAAACTCCATGCTTAATAACTTCTAATGCTATATCACCGCTAATTTTCTATACATTTGAGCGGTCAAAGTAATTCAACACTTTAGCGAAGTCTTTTAAGATGGTGTCCGTTTTCTTCTTTTCTTTGTCCTAATTCAATATATATGGCTGTATAACCCAGTCATATCTATACAAGTAAGCAAGGTAGCGACATAATCTATAATAAATGCCGCTAGACTCATAAAAGAAATCAGAAATTTTTCTTAATTCTTCGTAATTCCTACTTGATATTGCTTGAAGGACGAAATCTTTACTCCCATACTGTGAGTGCGCTTTCTACAATGACCCTAGTTTAAGGGTCGCATCATCCAGCGTCCGCAATCCTAATTTCAGTTTTGCAAAATCTTGCTAACTATCAATTTCGTCCCAAATAGCATCCTATGAAGAGATTGGTGTCTGTTGCGCAAGATTAAAACCTTTGCGTTTTATTTCTTGGCGTCTGTCTCGTAACAAGGTTCCAACCTCCTTAACTATTTACTCTTGAAAAAATATAATCATAATTGAGTAAACTTTCATCTTGATAAGGGATTTCTAATAATTTAATGCCCTTTAAAGCGCAAAAGCGGCGTTTCTTTTTGTCATTAAACTATTGCTGATATAAACCGCGCACCCCACCAAATTTACCTACAGCCTAATAATGCTATTTGCCTTGAAATTCGATGAGGAAGTCTAGTTCACCATCATCATCAAAGACCGCAAAATCAAAGCGAAGGGGTCTACCATTAGGAGACATCAAGCCAGGAAACTCGTACTCTTCTTTAAAGGGAATGTCATTCTAAGTGAGGATTTCATGGATTTTAATTTCTCCTCTACTCGCTTTCATTCTACAATCACCACCTTTACTCTCTTATATAATATAAAAAAACTGCAAGACACTTAAACCATACTCGCCCCAAAAATTTTAAGACATAAACATATAATCTTTAAAGCGACCTGTTTTTTTCTTTTTCTTAGTCTCTTCTTCTTCTTTAATATAGTATAAGCCATATTCTAAAGATGAAACTTTATCGTGTCCCAGTCTCTTATTTACACTTTTTAAAATAATATTAATGCCCGCATTTTCCTCGCGCAAATTAAGCATTTCTTCTTTTAAAATACTGGTAAGTGTAAATGGTAACAAATACTCGTTACGCTGCTCTGGGGACATTAGCTAGCCTTTTTTAGTACCAAGCAATTTAATTTTAGCCATAGCGGGCTCAATTAAAAATTTAATATGCCCGGTTGCTACCTAAGACTATAGATTAGTATGCGCGGCTGTATTGATTGGTAAATTGGCTTTCATTATATACATAGCATTCTCTTCGGTTTCTTCGGTATGCTATTTCTTATATTGTTCAACAGAAGCTGGATTAGTGCCGCCATAAACTCCAAAATCGGGATAAGACTAACCGAGTTCATCTATCTGGCTGCGGGTCATAAAGTCTAATAGGCCAGCCCCTAAGCCGTTACCGTCTATAATAATGCGCCGAGCCTTATAAGCATAAAACAAACGCTTTAATTTAATTGCTTGCGCTTCAAAGTGTTCATCATTCATAGTAACAATATTGACTAATCGTTTAATAGAGTCTCCTTGAGTGCGGGGATTAACTTTAATTACTGACACTACACTTTGACAACCAAAACGTCCTACGTCGACTGCCAAAACGTAATAACTATTTTCTCCGCGCTTGCCACTGGCTTCATATTCGGCTAGGGGAATAATGCGCTACTTATCGAACGCCTCGCCGTCAAAGAACCCGTTTTCCGCAGTTCCTGACCAGCTCGACTCATATTCTCGTCCGAACGACGCTTCATTGTAGGTCATTTAATCCAGTATTTCTACTGGTACTGACTATCTCTTACTCGTTGAAACAACGAGAAAACCATTTCGAATAACTTCTCACTAGTTACTCTACTCCTCTTCACGAGGATAGTCGATACAGGTTCCATTTAAATACCATTTATTAATTTTCTTTTTATAAATTGGCAAATGCAAATGATTAACGCCATAAACAATTTTTTTGATGGCTGAAAAAGAGGCTCGGTCTTTATACTTTTCATATATCTAATTTAAATCTTCGGTTTGATATAATCGCCGCATCTACATAACTTCTTCATCAGTAAAAACAGCACGACCGTTACGTCCTCCTTGATAAACTTTCATGATATCCTCTTTGGCTCGAATAGGATAAGTATATTCACCAAGTAACGCATATGCTTTACCAGAATTAATAGCAGACATTAAGCCAGTACTAGCAATATTATATTTACGCTAAATATCTGCAAAACTTAAATTCAATGCCTCTTTTAAGTCTTGCTTAATAGCTAAAATAGTATCTGGAGCAAGTAGATAGCCACTACCGGTATTACCGCCTCCAGGATTCATATTATACCCATTATAAAAACTATCAAATTTAGCTATATAATCAATTTCTAATCTATTTAAATCTTCTAAAGTAAAATTATCATTTTCTTCTAATATTGTATAGTCAAAATTTTCAAAACCATATTTTCTTAGTGCTTGATAAAAATGAGTATTATATATTGCTAAATTGGGATTTTTATAATTACGTCGATGTGACGCATATCTTCCTTCTAGATTGATAGACTAGCCAATATATGATTTATTATTAATTTTATTTGTAAATTTATATATTCCTCTCATATAATCAATTCCTTATATAGGTATTTAAATGGTTTCCCACGGGATTCCCTTGCCCAAAGGGTTTAGGGTTCCCCGTTAGCTAGCCATTAAAGGCTAACCCCTGCGAGAACACAGGTAAAGTTTTATCTAGGGCACTGACAATGTAAGTCCACCCTCCTCACGCTAATCTCTTATGAAGTTCCGGCTCTGCAAGCCCACTGCAACGGGCAATCTCCAAGTTCCACCTAAAATAATTGCTTTATCTGGCTGAGTCACCGACCGCAGCAAGAGCGATATCAATTTTTCATACAATTATTGGACTATTTCTTGATCTAAATACATCCAAAAATAACCTCCAGCATTATGAGCAGTTCCTCTTAAAACATTATCTAAACCACTACGACTTTTTAAATTAACTGCTTTTACTGCGCTAATTATAGAATCATAAATTTTGATTAATTCTCCTAGCACAATACATGAAAAATTTTAATAATGGGTTATCTTATGCCGCCCAAAAATACTTTATATTTAGATCCTTCGCGCTTCGACGTTGGAATTTCACCAATCGCCTACTCCCTTCCGGGATAGTCTCTGAACCTTCCATAATAAAATTATGGCTTGGCACAGCGTTAGCTGTATTAGCTTTCACTGTTAGCAATATTTTCAATAAAATATCACACCCTAGTTTTCTAGGTTCACGAAGTTTTTCAACTAGCATCGCTGCTAGAAGCCCCTATGAAAAATTCTAAGGGAATGTTCCTTTGTATCCAGCTGTTGTGACGTACACCTGGCTTTTATTTAAGGGCTCGTCTTCTTGCGTCGTGCCATCCAAGCATCGTCGCGAAACGGCCATTGTAGGGATAATTACTTCCTAAAGTATTTTACCATCAACTCCTACGCACTCTTCTATCAGCCCAGCATGGAACCTCTTACCTCTAGAGCTCTCTCGCGCAGCCATGTTCTCAAGAATAGAACCTGAATAAAATAAATAACGCACTGAGTCTTTGCCTTCAGTAGATTTACCTCTGCGGCGGTCTATTTCTTTATCAAGAGCGGGAATAAGCTAACATAGTTCGGTTACCTTATCGCGCAAAATAGCTGCGGCCTGCTCTTTACCTCCAGAAGTAACGAAAAGGTGGCATCTAGGGTATAAAATACTTCGCAGAATAAGCGCGAGAACAGACAGGAATGATTTGGAAAACGCTCTGGGATAGACGGCGTACACATACTAATATCGGAAAATGGCCCGCAGGAATATCCGCTGATAAAAGAAGAAATGGAATTCGCCTTCGCTAGCCTCTTCGCGGAATCCCCGCACTAAGAAATCAACAAATAAATCTGGATATTCTCGCCAAAAAGCTATATACTATCGAACAATAGGAATAACAAGTTCAACACGTTCTTCGCTAATGCCCTATTTAGCAGCCCCCTCGTTTAAATGTAACACTTTGCGGAGGGTAGGACTTAATAGATTAGTAATTAAAGAGCGGGACCGCACTTCTAAAAGGTCTTTAAGTGCCATCTAAGTCATCCTCCTCTTCAAGGGCCGCTGCGAGGTCTTGTTCCGCGTCTAAGAAATCACTAAATTCATTCATCGTGTCCGCGGTTAAATCTTGTTCAACCTGCGCGATATCATCAAACAAAGAAGCATCTCCATCTTCAGCTTCCTTTGCTGCGGCGTCCTCTTTAAGGTTATTTTTAATAGCATCTTCTAATAGCGCGGACAAATTAGTTTCATTTTCAACAAGAGTGGTCAAGTATCGTTTGGTATCAAGCAATGTTTCATCTACTTTGTCATTAGGCTGTTCTACATAGTAA
>Ga0310695_10000833_pt1 | contig 75933 bp, 49 predicted proteins | sample RumenRJG_04DNA_FD_203882 | JGI IMG/M metagenome (GOLD analysis project Ga0310695, IMG submission 203882) | Bovine rumen microbial communities from Lethbridge, Alberta, Canada - RJG_04 (v2) (version 2) | ecosystem: Host-associated > Mammals > Digestive system > Stomach > Rumen | place: Canada... | reverse complement strand
TTTTTGTGTTTGCAAGAAAGCATACAGCCAACGCCTGATTTTTTCAACCCCCGGCTGAAGCCCGCTCAACAGGCCAACCACTCAAGGCAGAACCTCCCGGTATTGCACTGGAAACTCGCGCGCGCGAACGTCTGCCTGAGAATGATACTGTCGAAATCGCCCTTCCCGGTCACAGTCGCCGTCGCCGTACCGGCGCCGAAATTATTCGTATATGCGACATCGAAGTACGGGCTTGAAAGATCCCCGCCGACTGTCCAGGTTGTTCCGTTGACCTGGTTGGACACCGTAAGTTCAGGACGGCATGGGTCGAAGGTCTCGTTGATCTGGTCCGGGATCGGAAGAATCGTCAGCAGTTTGACCCACTGCCACTCGAGTCTGCGATAATCCGCCGGGCTGGGATGCTCGTAGGTGAAAGTGGTTTCCGTGCCGCTGGAAACGACATTGTCGTTCTTGTCGTAGAGCTTCCAGCCGGTGCAGACATAAACTGCCCCCTCAGCCGCGTTCGTCCACGGCGTATCGCCGCACGAGGCGGCGAGCGACTGACCGGCGGACAGTCCCATAGTCCTGCCGTACGCCGGCGAAGGCGTTCCCGTCCTGTCGGACGAACTGGCGACATCGAGCGTCGAGGGAAGCGTCTCGTAGCCAAAACTTCCGCCGGTGCCGCTGTTGGGATAGAACGCGTTCCTCACCGTGTCATAAAGCCCAGCGACGGAATCGGAGTTTACGCAAGGCACAAGGTTCGCCACCGCAACGCCCCCCTCAATGATCTTGAACGAGTATAGCTTCATTCCGACGATGGCCTTGACGCTGGAGTAGAGACTGCCGTTATCATTCAGCCGGAACAGGAAAAGATCCTTTAAGCGACCTGTTCCGGTCGCAGGCACGAAGTCCACCTTCTGTCCGTTGACCGTAAAAGTGTTGTCGGTCCGGTTTTCCACAAATTTAGTCGAGTAAGAGATGTCGGTCGATGTCAGATAGTCGGGAAGCACGGTCTCGACAGAGGCACTGCCGTCAGACGACCGATACGCGCGGACTTTGTTCGTCTTCGTCGGGTCGGCTGTATTGGCCTTCGTTATGAAGGCGAAAGAACCTGAAGTTCGTGTCCAGTAAAGAATATTCTGGCCGCTGAAGTTCGGCACCGAGAAATGCGCCTCGATGTCGGTCATCCAGTATGGCTGGAAACCCGTGTTGATGTATTGCTCCTGGTTGGTCACGGTGATGCACGCGACCTCCATGTAGCCGGCCGGCAGCGTCCCCGCCGCCTGCGCGGCAGATGCGCCGCAGAGAATCGCGGCGGCAATCATCAGCCCGCTGAATCCACCCTTTAAGAACCTCTTGTTTCGCGAAGTCATCATGGCATACTCCTTTTACGAGTTTGGGAATATTCTACCACAATCCGCCCAAAAAGTATACCCTCCTAAATTAGGGGGGCTTGCAAATCGCTATGTCAAGTTGGCTGGGGGCGCCTGCTTCTCGCAGACTGCCAGTCAGGCTACTTGACGGTGTTGCCGTAGATGCGGTAGCCCGGAGGAATCTTATCCACGCCGCCGCGATTGAAGACAAGCCCGCGCGGCATATTCTCGAAGGTGTTCCCGGTGACCGTGATGTCAACGGTGTCGGTGTCCATGCGGTAGATAAGGAGCGGCGTCGCGACCTCGCGCTTCGGCCTCACGAGCGCACCCCAGCCGCCGCCCACGCGCAGCGTGTGGTTGCCTGTGAACGAGCAGCGCTCGAAGCCGACGCCCTTCGGTGCCCGCTGGCACCAGACCTCGAAGGCCTGCGTGCAGTCAGTCATCGTGCAATCGCGGCAATGGACGTCCCGCCAGCCCTTCTTTGGGTATCCCTGCATCGTGAAGCAGACGTCGTAAACGCCGCGGAAGGAGCAGCGCTCGACGACGACGTCCTCCGCATCGCCACCGAGTTCGATTCCGTTGCCGAAGCGAACCCGCATCTGCGGCGAGTATCCCTCAAGCTCCGACCCGCCGATGTTCTCGAGCTCGCAGCCGGCGATGCGCACGTCCGACACGTCGCAGCCCCAGCCGGCATGCATTCCATGCGACCCCGTCGCCCGGACCGCCACGTTGCTGATCACGCTGTGCGAGCCGAACTGGACGCACGGGACGCGGAGCGCCACCCGGATGTCCTTCGCGAGCGTCGCCGGATTCCTTTCCGCATGCACGTAGAGCCATCCGTCCTCGCCGCAGAAGTCCCAGGGCGAAACCAGGTCGGCGTGGCAGAAACGCTTCCACCCCTTCACCTCTCCGTCCACGAGCAGGAATCCCGGATTGCAGTCGTCCGTTGCAACGCCCGTGAAGTTCGACGGATTCGCGAGATTGATCCGCCAGCAGCAGTGCGTGAGGTCCTGCCAGCCGGACGGATCGGGCTTCAGGTTCTTGGTTGCTGAAATGACCGGCTTCGGGCCTTCGCCCCAGCTCGTAAGCACGGTCGGATGCGCCGCGTCCGGTCCGGACGGCAGCATCAGTCCGCCGTAAAACGCATCCCCGCACTTCAGTCGCAGCGTCGCGCCGGCCGGCAGCGCGGCATTGGCACGCTTGATCGTCCGCCACGCCGTCGCGGGCGTCTTCCCGTCCGCCGCATCATCGCCCGCCGCCGCCAGATACCGCACCTCTCCCCCTGCCTCCACGCCCGGCGCGGCAGATGCGCCGCAGAGAACCGCGACAGCGATAAGAAGTCTATAAAATTCCCCTTTGAAGAACTTCTTGTTTTGCGAAGTCATCATAGCTTGCTCCTTTTGCGAGTTTGTGATTATTCTACCACAATCCACCCAAAAAGCACACCCCCTAAATTAGGGGGAGGGTCATACTACTCACTACAACAACTTTATCCTACCGCACGAAGATGGAAAGCCCAGCAGACTTTCCCCAGAGCCAGACGAGGCGCCGGAAGGACTTCTCGCCGTCGAGCGTCGCCGTGCGTCCGCTCTGCTCCGCGCCCTTGACCCAGCCGGTGCCGTCGGTCCACGTGTCGATGCGGTAGCCCTTCACCATGCGCCCGAAGACCATGCGCCCCGTCGCCGCGAACGTCTCGCTGCCGCCGTCGGCGATCTTGTAGTAGCCCGGCGCCGTGGCGTCCGGGTCGAGATACGCTGCCGGCTCGCCCTTCTCGTTCTCGCCCGTCACATAGACCGAATTGGTGCCGACGTTCCCCGTGAACTCCGCCACGATCTCCGCCTTGTCGCCGATCGGGTAGATGTAGTTCCCGCCCATGCGGTCGTAGAACGCCGGCTTGCCTTCCGCGTCGATGCACGGCGCGTAGTCGCGCGACAGGTTGACGCCGTCCGTCCAGATGGTGTAGGAGTAGTAGCGGGTGTTGTTGTAGTCCACACAGAGCGGCGCCGTCGTGTCGTGGAGGCGATGCTGCCCGAAGATGTGCAGCGTGCCGTTGAGCGGCTCGCTGGAGCGCTCGTAGCCGGTGTCCTTCATCTCGGCGAGATGCGTCACACCCTGGAGCACGTCGTAGAGACGGACGGTTGTCGGTTTGAGGTCAATCTCGAAACGAGCCGTATTGTTGATATTGAGCGTCTGGGTCGAAGAGACTACGCCATCCATGTAGTTGCACATGTCCACGCGCAGCGCCGGCCCGGTTTGTCGGGTGAGCTGGAAGGTATACTGCCATTTCCCCGGGGCCTGGCCGTGGGCCGACTCGTCGCGGCAGCCGAAGAAGCGCCGCTCGTTTACAGGAGAGAGGTTGTTCTGGGCGGTGCGGTTGTTGCTGTCCAAACCAACGTCGATAAAGACGCGCGTCGTCGCCGGAACCGGGTGGATGCCGGTATTGAACGGCCCGTGCCCGACTTCCGTCTTGCCGTTTGCATTCGTCGCGACATCGACGAGCCGCAGGCACTCCGCCCGAAGGCCGTCGGGCGGATCGACGAGCATTTCCGCGTCCCAGAGGCACACGACCCGCACACCGTCGGTTTTTGAGTTGCGGGTAAAGGTGTAGCTCCTGAGGCCGGGCTGCGGCGTCCCGACGACGAATTCGCCGTTGTTGGCGTCGAAGGTGTCGATGCGCATTCCCGCCGAGGCGACGCGGTAAGACATCCGGGTCGATTCGTCCCAGCAAATGAACTTGTCGGCCGGGACGCTGAAGGTGACGCTGTCGCCGACATCGACTGATCTGCTGCCATAAAGCGGAATTCCGCCGATGGCGAACGGCAGGCTTTCCGACACGCATTCAACCGGACCAGCCTTCAGCGCCGGCGAAACGGCGACCAGCGCGCCAAGGTGCGCGACGAGCGAATCGATGTGCTGCGTTTCGGCGGAGGCGACATAAGGCGTGAACACGTGCGTCTCGCCTGCGGTAACCCCGTCGCCGGACTGGAAGAACCGACGCGTCACGATGTCGAAATAACCGGCCACGCTGTTCGTCACCATCGGGCGGAAGTCGCCCACCAGCTCACCCGAGCCGTTCCACGCCCTGAACGAATAGACCCGCGCGAAGGAGCAACGGTCGCCGGTGTTGTAGTTCTTGCCGTTGGTGCCGCTCGAAGCGCCAAACCAGAACCAGTACTCGCCGTAGTTCTGGACGGACGTGTTTGCCGTCAAGGTGTCGAAGAGAACATTGTCGGCAAGGTTGGAAACCACACAGACCCGCCCATCGATGGCAGCCTGATACCTGACATCGGCCGAAATCGCGTTCGCTGACAAGATGTTGTTGTGCCCGCCATAGCCGAAGCGCAGTTTCTTTTCATTCGAAGCACGCACGATGAAATGAAGGAGCGAATTACCGTTGGCGTTGTTGTTGCGATGGCAGAGAAGCCAGGCCTGGTGGTCGCTGGCGAACTCCGGTACATCAAAGACAAGGTCGTATTTCCAGTCGTAGTTGGGATGGAGCCCGGTAACGAACGCCGAGTTGAAATGACCGTCGCCGTCCTTGCCGCCGATCACAGTGACGGGCCGCGTCACCGTGGCGTTGTCGGGATCGGCGAGGAAGAAGCGCGAGGCCGCGTCCGGACTGAAGCCCGGGACCGTGACGGTCACCTCCGTCGTTCCGGCGGGGATACTCTGCAGGAAGAGCGGCGCGCGCCACTGGGCGTAGTCCGCCGTGTCGTCCGCCCACGCGGCCGCCCAATAGAGCTCCAGCGGCTTTTCCGAGGTCGGGACGCGCAGGGTGAACTCCCCGGTGCCGAAATTGCCGGCGACGACTTCGATCGCGCCCGGATCGGCCGCCTGCGCGGCAAATGCGCCGCAGAAAATCGCGGCGGCGATCAGGAGGCTACGATATCTGCCCATAGAAAACCTGTTATTTCGCGAAATTATCATAGCACGCTCCTTTTGCGAGTTTGGGAATATTGTACCATAATCCCGCGCTTTCTCACACCCCCCTAGGCACGAAATCAATTTCGTGCCAAATCTGTAGGGTGTATTCTTGGCACGAAATGGTTTTTTTTCGTTTCGCTGTCGCGCCCGCCTCTACTGAGGATGTGCTGAGACAGACGGCCAGGGGAGAGGCGCGAGTTCGGCGGCGGGGAGATTGTCGGGCAGGCCTCGCCATTGTGTCGCGCCGTCGCCGCAGAGGATGTCGACCCGCCCCGTCGCCTGCGCAACCACCCACGGCGGCGGTGGCGCGGCAAACTGGCAGCCGAGGTAGAGTGCACCGCCGGAGACGTGCTCCACGGAATCCCGCGTACGCGAAAAGTACTCGCCGAGCAGGTAGTCGGAAAGCCCGCAGAGCACCTTATCCGAAAGCTGGTCGGGACCCTTCGCCGCGTCGTAATCGATTCCGTCCGCAACAAGCCGCTTCAGGAGAGCGCGCTTCGCGGGCTGGTCGTCGGGCGCGAGCAGTGCGCGCCGTGCGAGCTCCTGGTGCGTAGCGCCAAAGTCGACGTCGCGGTCTACAACGAGTCCGAGGCACCAAGGGTTGTGCGGTAGCGGGCGGCGTCCGGCAAAGTCCCAGGTGACGCATAGTCCGAAGGTCGAGTCAAACGGGTCACGCATCGCGCGTGGCGCCTTCCAGAGCGGACGCGACTCGGCGTTCACATAGGCGACAAACGGCGTCGGGCGCGCGGGTGCGGATGGGTCGGGCGTCTCGGCAGAAGCAAGATTGCGATAAAGCCGCCCATCAGGGTCGACAGTCCACCAGACGCCGTTATGCCGCTGCACGCGAAACCGTCCCGTCGCCGCGAGCTGCGGCCCCGTAAGCGAGCCACCCCACTGGTCGCACCCTTCCGCTGCATCGTCCACCGCCGGCTTCTCGCGCGTCCAGTCCGGACTGTTCACACCGTATCCGCAACCATGACCGACGCACTGCGCATACTTCATTTTCACAGGCCCCCGGAGATTGCGATAGAGCACCATCTGCCCCGAAGGCGGGCACACATAGTCCGCAAGACCGAACATCATGTCGACGGGACACTTGACGCGCATCGCGAAATTGACTCCGTCCACGTAGGCGAGCTCCGGCGTCCAAAGCGGAAACCAGCCGCCGATCCGCCCGAGGACAGGCCGCCCCGCGAGGTCGCACAGCCATGCGAAGCTCGGCGAGCAGTGGGAGACGTCCGGATCCAGCGCCGCCAGCGCAATCGAGCGGTAGCCGCCCATCGAACCGCCGCCGACCTTGAGCGTGCGCCCGTCCCACTGCGGCAGGGTCTTGGCAAACGCTACCGCCCGCACGTCGCGCATCACCATAAGATACGGTTCGTTCGCCGTCTTCGCGTTGTTGTTGCGCCAGCAGTAGCCCTGCATCACGTTGGTCCACATATTCTCGTGATAGGCGTCGTCAGCAAGCGGATCCTCGCCGTAGCGCGTGATATGGAGGCGGATCGCGCCGCCATCGCGCAGCACCGAGCTCTCGTCGATGCGGGCGCGGCCGTAGCCGTAACCAGGCACGTCGACGACAATCGGCAGCGACTTCGCCGCGGCAGCGCGCGGCCAAGCGACAAGGCCGGTGGCAGGGCCGACGGACGGGATGAGATTGACGGAAAAGCTGTTGACGACGACGTTCGTGTCCTTGGTCTCGACCGGCTCGAGGGCGCACTTCATCGGCACCGACTTGAGCCGCGCCAACTCAAGATCCCAGAACGCGTTGAAGTCGTCCGGCGGCAGCTTCGCCGGAATGCGCATAACGTCCGCGCCGGCGCTTGAGTCGAAGATGTCCGAGCCAGGAACCTGTCTGCCTTCTTCATCGATCGCGCGGACGACGAGGTGGACGAAGCCGGGGGTGTCCTGCTTCGCCTTGACGACGAGCGGCCGGTCGGATGTCGCCTCGCCGGCGCGGTGGCTGCCGTCATCGCCGTCCAGCGTCCAGGCGATGCGCCGCCCGGCGACCGGTGCGTTCTTCGCGTTCCGGTCGACGAGCGTCACCGTGAAGACCATCTCCTCGCCGCAGGCGTAGGCGATTGGGTCCTTGTCGGTCGTGCCGTGGAACGAGAGCGACTCCTTGGCGGCCTGCGCTACAAATACCGCGGCCATCGCCGCAAAACACATGACACCGCAAGCGAGTTTTCCCATGGGCATAGTATCTTCCTCGAGATTTTAGTGGAACTTTACTAAAATATACTGAAATTGCCAACCCCCTACTATTTCTCGCAGACTGCGGGACGGGTGTCCGTCGTCCCCGAGCGAAGGCGGAATTTGACGTTCTCCATCCGCACGCCATCGGCCTTGTCAATGAAAAGCCCATACGACGGCAGATGGTAGGAGTCGAACATATTCGTCTGGGGATACGCGCCTGCCTTGTCCTCGCCCGGCCACGAATACGGCTTGTCGTTCTTGCCCTCGCCAGGGATTTCAAGATCAATGTCCTTGAGGACGATATTGCATGGGCGGCATTTGCCCGCGCCTGTTATGGTCGAGGGAGTGCGGCCGTCGGCCCTGCCCCGGATATTTGAGATGACGACGTTGCGAAGCGCGAACCAGCGCCCCTGGCTTACGTCGGCATGTCCGTCGTTGAAGCCCTGCCTGTCGCCGCCACGGACGAAGATCGGCGTCTGGAAACCCTCCATCTCGATGTCGTCCGCGACGATGTTCTCAACGAGACCTCCGTCCACACACTCTACGTTGATGCATCCGAAGCCCGGGCCGCAGAGATACCACGGCGCGCCTTCTACCGGCTTCCAGTTGAGCAAGTCTTCCGGCATGGGCGCGAGGTCACGGTAGACGCGACGAGCCGCAAAGGCGCGGCAATTCACGAACGAGATGTTTCGCACGACGCCGTGGGTGGCCGTGCCGATCTTGAACGCGTTGCAGTGCGAACGGGCCGTGCAGCCGCGCACCACGACATTCTCGACGACATAGCCGACGTCGTGGGATTTCACGCAGTACGCGTCGTCGCCGGAATCGACGTCGCAGTCCTCGATGATGATGTTCTTGCCCTCGATGTCGAAGCCGTCCGTGCAGACGCCGGCGTGGCAGTTGATCTTCACGCGGCGGGCGACAAGATCTTCGCACTGGAAGATGTTTATGCCCCATGACGCCGCATCGCGCAGGGTAAAGTCCTCCAAGCGCACCTTGCTGCACTTGCGGAAACAAAGTCCCATCGGCTTTGGCTGGTCGTTGCGCGAATAGTCGTAGGCCCAGCCGTTGCCGAATATCTCGCCGTCGCCAGTCACCGCAACATTTGTCGCGCAGACCGCCGCCACAACCGCGCGCGGCATCGCCCCGCCCGACGTCGCGTAGTCCGCCGGATTCCCCGAGGCGACGAGACGAGCCCCCTTCTCAAGCCGCAGCTCGACGTTTGACTTGAGAAGCAGCATCCCCGTAGGATGTTCGCCCGCAGGAATCACGACAGCGCCACCGCCCGCCGCGCTTGCCGCATCAATCGCCGACTGCCACTTCGCCGTCTCCAATTCGCCGCCGTCTGCAAACATAGCGACAGCGAGACAAACAACACAATAGGCAAACTTTCTTACAATGAGCATAGTATCCTCCGCAAAAGTTACTGCAATCTTACGATCATTCTGGAATCGCCAATCCAAGCCCGCGGCGCGCCTCTGCGTCCATGGGGTCAGACCCCTTGGATGTCCCACCCGCGACTTTATCCTACCGCAGGATGATATGTAAGCCGGGAATCATCGACATCGTCGCCCACGGCGTGTTGCCGTAGGCACCGAGGTTGACGCGCTTGCCGTGATAGCCATACTTGCAGTTGGGCTCGCCACGGTAGTCGCTCGCTGGGTCGCCAGCATCGATGGCAGGAGACTGCCCCGCCCTGCAATACTCATCAACTAACTCGCCGGTCTTTTCGTCAAAGTAGCCGTTACCTCCGCGCAGGTGGACGTTGACGTTCTCGAGCGCCGCGTAGGTCGCCTCGGCCGTCGCGGCCGTCCAGTCCCAGAAGATGAGCTTGCTGCCGCCCACTGCGGTCGCCGTGCTTTCCTTGACGAGGTTCGTTATGGTGGCGTATTCCGTCATGAAGAGCGGATCGCCAAAGACCACCCCGTCCAGAAAGTTAGTGGTCGCCGTCTCGGCGCAGGTGATGGAGTTGGTGCCCTCCTCGCCGAATATCGTGTAGGCGACATTGAGGACGCTCTCCCCGCGCAGCGAGATGTCCCGGCCGCGGGATTTCGACGCGCCGCCGATGATGTTCCCGAAGAAGATCGAGTTGCGCACATTCGCCGTGCCGAGGATGATGTTGAGCCCGGCCGTCACTTCGTAACCGTCGGTGAGGTTGTAGGCGAAGGTGCAGTTGTCGACATCGACCGTCCCCTCCTTGCTGTCGAATAGCACCGTCAGCGCGCCGGCGTTGTTTTGGCCGGCGGAGCCGTTGGCCGGCCAGGTGATCTCTTCGCCGTTCGCGACCCATGCGCAGTTGGTGAACGCCGAGCCTTCGGCGCCCGCGTGCAGCCTCACGATGCCGCCGTTGCCGCCGTCGGCCACGGTATTCCAGTTGAGCACTTGGCAGAAGTTCGCCGCGAACCGGCAGCCGACGGCCGAGACAGGAGCGGTCGAATAGACGGCGCTGCCGTAGGTATTGCCGGAGGACGGCTCGTACGAGTTTCCGCCACCAGGTCCGCGAAGATGGATGCCGTTGTGGACGAAAAGGCAATTTTCAAGACGGAGGCACTTGAGGTTCGAGGCGTTGATGCCGGCGCCTTTCGACGAGCAGCCGCCGTCGCTGCCGGGCTTCGCGCGGTTGCAGCGGAAGACGCAGTTCGAGAAGGTGACGACCGTCGTCGTCTTCGTACCGCCGACGCGCGCGCCTTTGCCGTTTTGATTTGACGCCCGCCCCATGCCGTTCGTGAGGAAATGGCAGTCCGAGACGTGCAGGTCGCCGGCGCCGGATTTGATGAGGCCGCAGTTGAGGCCCCTCTTGATGACGATCCGCTCGATCGAAACCGCCGCGGAGTTGTTGATGGCTAGTCCTTCGAACGCCTCGCGCCCGTCAAGCGTCGAACGGCTTCCTTCCGGCCTCTCGTCCGGCGAATTCTCCACGCCGGCGAATCCGCCGCGGATCGTCAGAGGATAGGCAATGACCGTCGATTCGTTCAGATGGTCGTTGGAGACCGCGAGCCACATCTCGGTCTTCGAGTCGTCCTGGATGGACTTGAGCGCCGTCTTGATGTCGGGGAAGGCGTCCGTCCAGCTCGTGCCGTCCATCCGGCAGTCGGCCCCCTCGCGCACGTGGATGACGTTCGCTCCGCCGCCCTTGCCGTAATACGGCGGGAGTTCTCCGGTCACCTGGTTCTCAAAATTGTACGCGACGGCGCTTGCCCCGGAAGCCGCAATTTCAACCGCGACGGTGAATATCGCCCCGGGCTGGAGATACTCCAGCGACTTCCACTCGATGACATCGCCGTTTGAGATAAAAGGATAGTCATTGACGGCAAGCACCACCCCGTCGCTTGAACAGGTGAGACGCACGGTGGCGGAATAGCCCAACCCGGACTCAAGTCCCATGGTGATGCGGACAAGCGGACGCGTGAGACCGTCGGGGAACGTCACCTCGACCTCCGCCTCCGGCTGGCCCGTGACGGACTTCGACGCCGCGGCCGTGTTGCCGTAGGCGCCGAGGTTCAGCCGCCCGCCGTTCGGCGAAGGCTCGTTCGAGCAGTCCGCCGCCGGGTCACCCATGTCAATCGCCGTCGAAGTGACGTTCGTCACAGGCCCGACCGCGCCGCCGTTCACGCAGTATCCCGCCGCCGACAGAAGGTGCGCGTCCATCGTCGCGAGATCCTCGTAGATGGTGGGATTGGTGTACGTATAGTACTGGTAGGCGTCGGTCACCGTCAAAAGGCTTTCGAACGTTGCGGTCGACGTCACGAGCCGCGGATCGACGGCGAAGACCGTGTCCTCGTCGACGGCGAGGTTCGCGCCGAAAAGCACGGTGTCGTCCAGCCCCGTCACGAACGAATGGCGGATGCTCGCCCGGCCAGTGCTCTGCACCTGCACATCCGAGCCGTAGCCGATCATCGTGTACTTGTAGCGCCTGTTCTGCCAGAGAATCGTGTTCTCGATATCGACATCGCCCCGCGTAACGGTGATGCCGCCGCCCGAATAGGAAGACTGGGTGATGTTGTAGGCGATAGTGCAGTTCCGGACCGTCGCCTTTTCATTTATGCTGGAGAGGCGGATGGCAATCGCGCCGCCGCAGTTCGCCCCATAGTCGTCGCCGGCGCTGAAGAACTCTGTATTGCCGATGAGCGCGCAGTTCTCGATCATGGAGCCGCCGCACGCGCCTTCGAGGGCGATCGTGCCGCCGCACCAGTCATTGCCTGCTTTGCGCACGGGGCAGTTGTTGCCGGCGAAACGGCAGCCCCGCACGGTGATCGGCGTGTTCTCGGCGTAGAGCGCCGAGCCGCGCGCATTGAGGAATCCGGCGTAGCTCTTGCCGGGCTGGACGGTCAGGTCGTAGCCGTTGGTCACGAAGAGCGAATCGTCCACCACCGCGCTCTTGAAGGACTTGGCGTAGAGGCCGAAGCCGCCGTACTGCGTGTCGCCCGTGACGCAGCGGTTGCCGGCGAAGACGCAGTTCGAGACGACGAGCGTGCCGAGACCGTCGGACTGCGCGTTCATGCCGCGCCCGAACACCTTGCCGACATCGCGTCCGTTCGCCTCGACGTCGCAGTCGAGGACAGTGAGCGAGCCGCCGCCCGTCTTGACGAAGCCGTTCGACTTGGCGTTGCAGAACTTGAGCCGCTCGAGGACGAGATCGGCGCCGGCGGCGTTCTCGACGGAGAGGAGGATCGACGTAGTCCTCGCGTTGCCTACTTTTCCGTCGAAGACCGAGAGCGCGCCCGGCTGGCGCTCGGCGAGCGACGTCTCCGTTCCCGCGAAGCCGCCGCGGATCGTGAGGTTGGCGTAGTTCGTGATGGCGATCTCGGGGGCGGAGATTGTGCCCGCCTTGATCCACACCTCGCCGAATCCGCTCTGCTCCGCCGCGGCCGCAAGCGCGTTCGAAACGGACATCGCCGTCGCCCAGCTCATGCCGTCGCCGCCCGACGTCACTCCCGGGTCTGCGTAGTAAAGCCCGTAGACCTTGAAGGAGACGGTCGCCGACTTGCCGGCATAGCCGCCAATGCCCGTGATTGTCATCGTGGCGACGCCCGACTGCGCGTTGTTCGCGTAGGAAAGCGTGTAGTCAACGTCCTTCACGAGGAGCGTCTCGCCGTCCGCCGAATGGACGACGGGGAGCGGTTTGCTTCCGCCCGCGACGAGTTTCTGGTCGGGGATCGGGTCGATTTCAAAGTCGGCGGGCACGATGGCGAGAATCGCGACGCCCGAGCCGCCCTTGCCGCCCGCCTTGTCTGCGACGTTAACCCCGGAACCGCTGACGCCGCCGCCGCCACCGCCGCCGCCGAGGCCGTCGACGCCGTTTTCGCCGACGCCATCCTTGCCGCCGTTGCCGCCGCCGCCCGCGCCGCCGCTGCCGGGATCATAAACATAACCATACCACAATCCCTTCGCGCCGCCGCCGCCGCCACCGCCGCCGCCATAATAGACCGCTTCGCCGGTGATGCTGCTCGCGATGCCTTCACCGCCGGCGCCGGCGACCTTCGAAGTTGTGTCCGCCGCATACCCAGCATGGCCCGCGCCGCCGCCGCCGCCGGTCGCCGCGCTGTTGTTGCCCGCGCCGTTCGCGCCAGCAAAGCCCATCCCGACGATGCCCGCGCCACCGGCGCCGCTCTGGGCGCCGCCGCCGCCGGATGCGCCCTTTGCGCCGGCCGTGCTGCTCCAGCTTCCGCCGCCGCCGCCGCCGAGGACGGAGGCGGCAAAAAGGCCGAACCGAAGCGACGTTTCGCCGCCGTTGCCGCCCTTGGAACTCGAGGTCGTGCTGCCGGCGCCGCCCGCGCCGACCGCGAGCGCAATGGCATCTCCCTTCGCGGCCTGGATGCCAGCAAGGCCTGTGAAGTTGGTGACGCCACCGCCGCCGCCGCCGCCGGCTCTGCCGAAGCCGCCGCCGCCGCCGCCGCCGACAAGGAGGCAGTCCGTCAGGAAAATGCCGCGCTTCGCCGTCGCCGTATGCGCAGACGCGGTGTCGGTGAAGACATAGACGCTCTTGCCGTCGACAACATACCGTCTCGCAGACGTGTCGGTCGTGGAGATGTTCTCGTCCTCCAGTTTCGCCGCGGTGACGTTGAAGTGCCCGACGCAATACGCCCCATAGAGTTCGCCCTTGCCGCATACAGTCACAGTCGCAGTGCAAGAACCAAAGTTATCCGAGTATTCGACGTCGAAGTACGGGCTTGCGATGTCGCCGCCGACAGTCCACTTCGCCCCGGTCTGGTTGTTCGACACGACGAATTCCGGACGGCACGGTTCAAAGGTCTCGTTGACTTGATCGGGAATCGGAACGATTTCGAAGGCAGGGGGACGCACGGCAACGATCACCGTGCCCAAGCCGCCCTTGCCGCCGTTCTTTTGACTACCGTTCCAGCCGCCGCCACCACCGCCGCCACCGAAACCGTCAGCGCCGGGACTGCCATCGGTGCTCCTCCCGCCGTCGCCGCCGCCGCCGGGCCCGCCGAATCCGAAATCATAGAGGTCATTGCTGCTTGACGATCCGCCGCCGCCGCCGCCGCCGCCATAATAGACCGCCTCACCGGTGATGCTGCTTAAGATGCCTTCGCCGCCGTTGCCCGCGCGCTTGGGGTCGTCCGTGTACTGGTAGCCTGCATGGCCCGCGCCGCCGCCGCCGCCGGACCTGCTGAGGGCACCGGCGGTCGCGCCGGCGTAGCCGATGCCGTCGATGCCGGCGCCTCCGGCGCCGCCCTTTGTTCCGCCGCCGCCTGATGCGCCATCCAAACCGGTGGTGGTGTTCCAGCAAGCACCGCCGCCGCCGCCGGCAACCGAGATGGCGATGTCGCCGAGCGTGAACGACGTCGCCTTGCCATTGCCGCCTCTGCTGCCCTGACCAACACCGCCTGCGCCGCCCGCGCCGACGGAAACCGTGAAGGTGTCGCCATCGGAGAGAAGCTTGCCGACAATCCCGGTCGCGTTGGTGACGCCGCCCGCGCCGCCGCCGCCGCCCATGGTGCTGCCGCCGCCGCCGCCGCCACCGGCGACAAGGTAGTCGGTCAGCAGAATCTCGCGCTTCACCGTCGACACCTGCGCGGCCGCCGCATTGGTGAAGATGTACACGTACTTCCCGGCGGCTTCACGGCGCCGAGCGGAAACATCCGTCGTGGAGATGTTGTCGTCTTCAAGCTTCGTGGCGGTGATTTTGAACGTCTGCTCAAGGACGCAGTCGGCGTAATCGCCCTTCCCGGTAACGGTCGCCGTCGCCGTGTTTGAGCCGTAGTTGTTCGCGTATTCGACATCAAAGTACGGGCTTGAAAGATCTCCGCCGATCGTCCAGGTCGTTCCTTCGAGCGTGTTGGACACGATAAGTTCGGGACGGCACGGATCGAAGGTTTCGTTGACCTGGTCCGGAATCGGCAGAAGCGTCCAAAGCGCGGTCCACTGCCACTCAAGGCGGCGGTACGCGGCCGGCGTCGGGTGCTCGTAGGTGAACGCGGTCTCCGTGCCGTCGGAAACGACATCGCCGTTTATGTCGTAAAGCTTCCAGCCCGTGCAGATGTAGGCCTTGCCGTCGTTGATCGTGGGCGTCGCACCGCAGGAGACGGCGACCGTGTCGCCGGCGGAAAGACCGGACCGTTTGCCGTAGGCGGGAGAGGGAGATCCGTACTGGCTGGGATTTCCGGCGACTGCAAGTACATCGTCCACCACAAAAAGCGTATCGTCGTAGTAGTGCCCCTCTTGTCCGGCGGTGAAGGTGCCGCTCTTCGTCAGCGTCGCCGGGTCGTCGCAGATGTCAACGAGCGTCGCCGCGCCGTTCGCGTCCTTGCACGGCACGAAGTAGTGGATGAGATCGCCCGACCGCCAGACCTTGAAGGAGTAGAGCCGGTGCTTGCCGTAGTTGGCAACGTTGGCGTTGATTCCGTTGTTGTGCGAGGTGAAAAGCGCCAGCACGCTGCCGGCCGTGTAGGAATACGCCGGGGTCGATTGCGTCTGCAGCACCGACCCGTTGGCGGAGTAGGTTACCGTATTGTCCTCGGCCGTGATCGTGTATTTCGTCGCCGTGGAAACCGTGAAGTCCGTCGGGACCAGGGAAACGGCGTGCCCGGTGGGCATGTAGTCATAGCGAAACTTCTTGTTGTCATTGATATAGAACAGTGTCCAGGAATCAACCTGCGTGCCATTGCCGCGCGAACACCAGACCGCCTGGCTCGCATTGAGCATGTCCGCCGGCCACTCGACCACCGCCTCGATCTTGTCGATGTTCGGCTTCGGCGTGTAGTTGGTGACGATGCGACCGTTGCCAGGGCCCTGGATATACTCGATCTCCGTATATCCAGGCGGCAGCGTTCCCGCCGCAAACACATTTGCCGCGGCAAAAGCCGCCACAAGATATACGAAACCACGTGCGAGTTTTCTTATGGACATAATTTCCTCCTCAAGATTTTGGTATATTTTACTACTTATGCGGAAAATTGCCAACCCCTACCATGGTAGGGGTTGGGGTGGGTTAGGGACTGGCTATGGAGCTATTAGGCAGGACCACTTGGCCGGCTTATGACATCGACTTGATAGCTTTCTGGCATTTTCCAAACACCTCTTCAATTATCTCCTTCGCTTGGCCGATTCCAAATCTTGCACCGAAATCGGCAAGGTCCGTCCTGCCTATCGACGAGAACTTTCCGTTGACGCTTAGCGCGTGGCGATTCGTCCACTCGAAAAAGTCATTATCGGCAGGACTTTCGCAGTAAGCCGTCAGGTCGTATGCCGGGGCAAGAGCCCATGAACCGCCCTTTCGCATAATGAAGGAGATGTTCTTGGTGTGATCGTCATGCTCGCCTATCGCAATGTTGAAAACGACTCTTCTAAACATCTGCTCCATCGCCTCGTACCCCATGCCAAGCGCAGCAATTGTCTCCATGACGCCCTCGTACGTGCAAAGGGTCGCTGGCGAACCGGGTGGTAGATGCCGCATGGCGCAATATGTCTGAACGAGGTGTCGCCGCTCTCCGTCACGGTCGAAGCGCTTAGTCATGAAATGGCGTATGCCGTCGATTTCGCAAAGTCGACATTCGCTCATTTCAATGCCGCATTCAAGAGCCGTCCTGTATATCTCGAACTCGCGCTCGCCCTGGTCGGGCAACGCCTTGGGCGAGAATTTGACTAACCAATGCTCAAAGCCCTCGGGAAGGTTTTCCTGCACCGAAAGAAACGCGTCGGTTCTACGGTTCCACGACACGATCGCCTTTGCCTGTGCGCCACCGGCGGACGTGCCGAGACGAATTATCTCGTGCAACGCGTCAGTGCCGGACATCTTGGAAAGGTCGGCATCCAATGCAAGCCGGGCTTCCTCGGCAAGCCGACGCATGTCAAGCGCGGAATTCCCCGATTGCGGCGATGTATATTCAGGTTCGTATTCCAACGCGCCCATTCCGCGCGAGCCGACATACGCTAGCCGGTCAAGCGGAGAAATCTCCTCTATCTTCACGCCCTGCGACCGCATCCATGCGATGACAAGCTTGTTGCCAAAGGAATCCGGCAGCGAATCCGCGAACACGCCAGGCAAGGCGCTGAACGCGCGTCTTGGCAACTCGAAATCACGCGCGTAGTATATCCTCGATGAAAGCGGCATTGCGAACGGAGCAATCTCTATCCCGCCAGAAACGAAATCGCGATCATACTCGAAAATCGAATATCCATCGGCGCCCATTGCAAGCGCCCCAACGCGATTGCCCCAAAGCGAGACCTCAATTGCCCTTGCAGGAGAGAACATCATCAACCTCCTTTGCTTGCTCGCTGCCGCGTCTTTGCCACTCCTGAACGCATCTTCTTAAGGGCCTCGACATAGGCAATGGGACTGAACTCTTCCTTTTTCTCTTCGGCAAACCGCTCAATCCAACCATCTAAGCCCAGCGACCGCGAAACAAGAATGAAAGTGCCCAGCGTAGCCCCACTGCCAGTTTCAAGATTGGCGATTGCCTTTAGGGAAACGCCACTCCTACGCGCAAGCTCCTTTTGGGAAATGTTGGCCGACAGTCGCTGGCGCTTTATGCCAGAACCAATCTTTACCAGCAGTTCTTCTCTTGTTCCTATTACCATATAATATCTTTTTGGCGTTGTTAACTAGTCTCTTTAGACTTAACACACCCTTTTAGACTCTTTGAGTGCTCATAGTATCGCATTTTTTTCAGTAATTGGCAACAAGAATTTGGCATGAAATTTAACCTAAGCGTCGCACACGAGGCGATGCGCGGCGGTTTGTTGAAATCAAGCCCCCCCCCGGGGGGTGTACCCTACCCAATCGGCGCGGCGGAAGTTCCGAAGAACGGGTACATCTTCATGTCCTCACCCCGAAACTCTGCCTTGCCGATGTAGCAGCCCGCGAGCGCAGAAAGCGCGACGGCAGTCGCGCATAATAGACTTCTGCTCGAAATAGAGTTTGAAGTTAAGTCTACCAAACGAATCTTAAATCTAATCTTAAATCGTAAAAAATTTTTGCGGCGGGGGAACGAGTTGGAAACGCGGCAAATATGCAGCCACCGCCTTTGGCGACGCCTCTCTTCGGTCGTCTGGGGATATTCGACATTAATATGTCACTGCCGCTGTGGCGGAGGAATCTGCGGTGAAATAGGCGAGGGCAATACGGGCGAGAATTCTATTTAGACAAGGATGCAGCCCTAAAACATCAAGGGCACGCTCACGCTCGTGATATCTTGTCGATCAAATCGTTTGCCCAATCAACCGCCTCGGCAACCGTTGCCTTGACAGGCAGATCATACCTTGCAGCCGCATACCCCGCGTCCCACAATTCGCCCGCGACGACTCTTGCCGGCCACGACTGGCGGCGGCGGTGCGAGAAAAGTCTTTCGCAAGTCTTCCTGACAAGCACAAGGTCAAGTTCGTTCTGAGAGAAGATAAGTTGCAAGTCTACAAGATCGTGCGGGCGATACTGCGACGGATCTGTGAGTCCATGCAGCTTCTGTGCGACCTGATGGTTAAGCTTCATCAGCGGCACTGGCCTCGGCTGTGGAAGACCGAGCGCCGCAAACATCTCCGCAATGTCGGGCGCAAGCGCGTAGTCTGCTTCAAGCGTGTCGCCAACCTCGTTTGTGCCCATCTCAAGCCGTACCGTAACCCAGGGCTTGCGGTTGTATTCGAGCTTCACGTCAAAGGGATGCATGACATACGCGGGCGGGACATCTTCAGGAGTCGCCGGCTCGCGCTTCACGACGTGACCTGTAAAGCCGTTCCATCCACCGCGCAACGCCTCGTCGAGCCTTGCAATGAAAGTGTCAAGGTCGGCTCCCTGCGCTACGTCCATGTCCTTTGTCACCCGCGTGGCGATGTCCCCATAGCGAAACTTGAGGGAACTACCGCCCTTGATTACGCAGTCCGTCATCAGCTGCGCGACAATCGTGTTCGCCACCGCGCGCCGGATTCTCTGCGCCTCGCCAAAGCGGGATGCCAACCGCTCGATGGCAATGTCAAGGTGACGCCTCGAGAGAGGAAGTTTCATATCGCTCATCCACCAATCTCCTTCAGCAATTGTTCGGCCTCGCCGAGACGAAGCTCTCCATTGCGCTCTGCCTTGCGAACGCCATCCGCAAGCCGCTCCGCCATGACCGCCCCCTTGCAAGTGCGGATGGCATCCGCGAGTGGCTGACACGGGATGCCTTGATAGTAGGCGACTTCCCCGCATTTCCTACGGACAAGCTTGATCCAAGGCGGAAGCGTCCGACGCACCCTTCTGTCTGTCGCCACCTCGATAGCAGGCGGATTAACAAGCGCGAGGTCATGCATCGCCAGCACGGACTCGCCCCACACTATCGCGCCCTCTCCGCCAAGAAGAACCGCCTCCGCATACCCGTCGAACTCCGTGGGCTGATAGTGCGTTGCAAGCCGATACACGCCATAACCCTTGTGGACGAGGCGTTTTCGCTTTGCAAGGGCGGACATCTCGCTCTTCTGCACTCCTAGCCCAGCGGCTTCTCTCGTAGTGATGTAGCCGTAGTTGTCCGCAGCCTGCTCATATATCTTTTCATACGCAGTCATGCCAAAAGTATAGCAAAAATGCCGACCTTTTGGCAAGGGCAGACTTTGACATGTGTCAAAAGGTCAATGATTTTATAGACCTTTTGACATCGAAACTTGCCAATTAGGACTCTCATTTTGGTAAAACAGCCGTTTTACAATGGTTTCGTGGGGTGTGTCCCCACAAATTCCGGGCGAAGTTCTAATTGCATTGCACCTTTCCCGCACCCCCAACCCCTACCGCGGTAGGGGTCGGCTCTTGAAACGCATGGAAGCAGTGGCCGAAAATGGCTTACCTAACTAAGAGGTAGAAGCCCGGCTTGGTGGTCATTGTAGCCCAAGGCGTGTTGCCGTAGCCACCGAGATTGACGCGCTTGCCGTGATAGCCAATCTTGCAGTTGGGCTCGTTGCGGAAATCGCTTGCCGGATCGCCCGCGTCAATGGCCGGGGACTGCCCCGCCCTGCAATACTCATCAACTAACTCGCCGGTCTTCTCGTCGAAATAGCCGCGACCGCCGCGGAGATGGACGTTGACGTTCTCGAGCGCCGCGTCAGTTGCGTCGGCCGTCGCGGCCGTCCAGTCCCAGAAAATGAGTTTGCTGCCCTGGACAGTTACCCCGCTCTCCTTGACGAGATTCGTCATCGTGGCGTATTCCGTCACAAAGAGAGGATCGGCAACGACGATCCCGTCCAGGAAGTTCGTGGTCGCCGTCTCGGCACATGTCACCGAGTTCGACCCGAGCTCGCCGAAGAGCGTATAGGAGACGTTGCAGACGCTATCGCCGCGCAGCGAGATATCTTTGCCGCGGGTCGTCGATGCGCCGCCAAGTATGTTCCCGTAGAAAATCGAGTTGTGGATGTTTGCCGTACCGAGGATGAGGTTCAGTCCAGCCGTCGTTTCGAATCCGTCGTTGAGGTTGTAGGCGAAAGTGCACCGCTCCACGTCCACCGTGCCGGAGGCACTGCCAAAATGAACCGCAAGCGCCCCCGATTCGTTCGGTCCTTTATTGTTGCCAGACCAGATGATTTCCTCTCCGTTCGCCACCCAGGCGCAGTTCGTAAACGCCGATCCTTCGGCTCCCGAAAGAAGCCTGACCACTCCGCCGCTTCCGCCGCTCGTCGTGCTGTTTCCATTGACGACGTTGCCGAAGTTGGCAATGAACCGGCATCCGACGGCCGAAACGGGAGAGGAGGAATGGACGGCACTGCCGGAGAAGTCCCCTGCGGAAGAATCACCCGAATTTGGGTTTGCGGGCACGCGCAGGAAGTGGCCGTTGTGGACGAAATGGCAGTCCTCGAGGCGGAGGCACTTGAGATTCTCGGCACAGACACCGCAGCCCTTCGACGCGCTGGCGCTTGAGAATGAGGTTTTCACGCGATTGCCGCGGAAGAGACAGTTGGCAAAGGTGACAACCGTCGTCGTCTTCGTGCCGGAGACGTATGCGCCCTTGCCCGCCGAACTTCCCGCCTGCGCGGTCCCGTTCGTGAAGAAGTGGCAATCCGAGACGCGCATATTGCCCGCGCCCGACTTGACAAGCCCTCGGCCGAGCCCTCGTGTGAAGTAGATTCGCTCCACCTCCACCGCCGCGGAGTTGGCGATGGTCAGGCAGTCGGTCTTATCGTCGCCGTCGATCACCGAACGGAACCCGGGCTCTCGCTCCGCCGCCGAATTCTCCCAGCCGTGGAAGCCGCCTTTCACGGAAAGCGGATTGTCGGCGTTCAGCGTGACCGATCCGACCGTGAGCACGTTCGTTCCGGCAATCCAGATCTCGTTCTTCGACGCGCTCACGAGCGAGAACGCAGACCTCAGGTTCGGCACGGCGTCCGACCAGTTCTCGCCCGTTCCCGCGCCAATCGCGCCGGGACGCACGTGGATGACGTTCGCCGGACCGCCCTTGCCCCACCACGGCGGCAGATCCTTCGTGACCGGAGTCTCCGCGCTCGTCGCCTCGGCGACGGTGCCGTTGGCGGAAAGGATGACCTTCGCCCAGATCGACCCCGGCTCATAGTAGGCGTTGATCGGGCAGTCGACGACGGTGCCGTTCGCAAGCCCGGAGAGCGTGTTCATCAGCATCCAGCTGCTGCCGTCCGTGGAGACAAGCACATTCGCCGTCGCGAAGAACGCCCCTTCGCCGCCGACGGTGAAATGCACCGTTGGCCTGGAGTATTCCTCGTCGAAAGTGATAGTCACCGGGCCGTCGACCGCAGGCTCGCCGGCGGCGCTCTTGGACGCCTGCTCCGTTCCGCCGTAGGCTCCAGCGTTCACGATTCCGCCGTTGGGCGTCGGCTCGCTGCCGACCGGATCCAGAGGGTCGCCGGCGTCGATAGCCGGCGAATTGGTCTCGCCCGAAACATGCTCGACGCCGTCATTGGTGAAGTAGCCCGTCGACGAAAGCGCATGGACGTCTATGCCCAGCACCTCGTCGAGCTTCGTCTTGTCGAACTGGCGAAGGTTTCTTGCGTTGCTGATAATGACCAGAAGATCGCTGACGTCATTGGTGGAGGAGACAAGCTCGGGATTGCCGAACCTAACACCCGAGCCAAACAAAATGTTGCCATCGACTACAGATGAATACGAAGACGGGCCATCGGCCGACAAAAGCGAATAGGAGACCTCGGCATGAGCAACATCGGCCATCAGCGCAAGGTCCGCGCCGCCGGAGTTGGAGGAATGGACGATGTTGTTGGCGATAATCGAGTTCTTGATCACGGCCGTGCCCTTTGCGACGGTGACGCCGGCGGCGGATTTCGAGTTGTCCGAGAAGTTGCAGGCAAGCGTGCAGTTGCTGATGATGACGCGGTCGGTCTCTGCGGCCAAGTTGATGGCGATCTGCCCGCCGTTGCTTCCGCCGACTGGAATCGCAGTCTCGTCGCGCCAGTGGTAGTCTTCTTCGTTGCCGGCGAAGACGCAGTGGTCGAAGAGCGTCCCGCCGCTCGTCCCGACGACGCGCACGATGCCGCCACGGGTGTAGTAGGAGCTGCCGCGGTTTCCGCGGAACACACAGCGCGAAATGGTCGCCGGAGTGTTGTTGAGGTAGATCGCCGCGCCATACTGTCCGTCGCGCCCCTCGTTCCACAGGTTTGCGGCGGTCCAGGCGAGGCCGTTGGTGAGGAACGTCGTGTCGGTGACCAGGACGGAGCCAAAAGCCGTGACATAGAGGCCTTGGCCATTGCCAACATTGGTGGCAGTGCCATAGTTGCCGGAAACGACGCTGTTGGAGATGACAAGTTTGGCATCGGCGGTTCCCGTAAGCGAAAGCCCGATGCCGTTTTGGCCGGCAGACGATGTATGGTTGCCGACAATCTCGCAATTGAGGATCGAGAGGTCGCCGGCGCCAGTCTTGACGATGCCGCGCACACCGTTGAATATCCTGAGGCCATCGAGGACGACGGGCACCCCCGCCGCATTGGAAAACGGCAGGACCGTATAGGCGGCCTGCCCGTCGAGTGTCGACTTCGCGCCGGCGATACGCTCGCCGGGGAGGGTCTCGGCGCCGGTAAATCCGCCGCGGATCACGGTCGGAACGGCAAAGGCGAAGGTCGCGGGATTGGCGTTGAGCGCGATGTCGCCGGCAATCCAGATTTCGTTCCTTAGCGACGTCAGCGCCGCGAGCGCGTCCGCCCACGAAGTGAACGCGTCGGACCAGCTCGTGCCGTCGTTCTTGCCGCCAATCGCGCCAGGACGCAAGTGAATCACGTTGTCGGGCCCCTTCTTGCCCCACCACGGCGGAAGCGTCCCCAAAACGTCGGAGCTCGCCACGGTCGACTCACTCGTCTGCCCCGCGCCGGAGACCACTATCTTCACCTGGATGGTGTCGCCGGGGATGTAGTAAACGGGGACGAGGAACTGCCGCGTCGCTCCGTTGCTCAGTCCGCCAATCGCTCCGGAGACATCCTCCCAGGTCGTGCCGCCATCTGTCGAGACATAAACAACGCCATGCGCGGCGTATGTTCCGCTTCCGCCCATCGTGAACGAGACGGTCGGCATCGTGTAGCCGTCCGGGTCGTCCCACGTGACCGTAGGCGCACCGACAACCTCGGGCGAGGCGGAAGGAGTGCGCGACGCCTGCTCGGTGTTGCCGTAACGCCCGAGATTGACACATCCGCCGTTGGGCGCGCTCTCGCGCGAGAAGTCGCTCTCGGGATCGCCCGCGTCGATCGCCGGCGAGCGGACGCCCGCCTCGGCATAGTGGATGTCACCTTCGGAGTCGAAATACCCCGCTTCGGAAAGAAGGTGGCAGTCGTCCGCCGCCGCGAAAAGCGGGTCGCCATAGGTCATCGCGTCGCCAATCTTCGACACGCCGTTGACGAACGAGTAGGTCGCGCCGGTGTCGTCCGCGAGGAGCGTGTAGTCGATGTCGAACGACGCGTTGGCGCCGTCCGCGAAGTCAACGCCGTTCCCGACGAAGATCGAGTTGCGGACGACGATCTGGCCCTTCACGCCCTTCACGCCCGCGCAGCCGCCCGCGGTGGCGTTGGCGTTCGCCGTGAAGGTGCAGTTGGCAATCTCGGTGCGGCCCGCGTCCGAGGAATGTTCAATCATCACCGCCGCGCCGTTCGCGCCGTCAGTCTGGTTGCCGCGGAAGAGGCAGTTCTCGATTATGTTCGGCGCGTTGATGCCCGACGCGCGCACCGTGCCGTAGGTCACGCCGCTGCCGATGTTGCCGATGAAGTCGCACTCCTTGAGCTCAACCGCCGCGCTGTTCGCGTAGATCGCGCTCGTCTTTACCTTCGACGAGGTCGCGAGCGTGTTGCCGTAGAAAAGCGTATTCTCGACCGAGACGCGCCGGGTCTGATAGGAATAGATTGCCGCCGCGCCGTCCGCCGCGTCCGTCGAGGAGTTGTTTTTGAAAATACTGTCCTTGACATACACTGAGCCCTCGTCGTATGGAGTTTTGTCGACACCACGCACAAAAAGCGCGTTGCCGTTCTCCTCGAAGACGCAGTCGTTGACGAACACGTCGCCGGTCCAGCCGGTCTTGGAGACCGCCCGCGCCGGCGAGCCGCGGAAGTGGAGCCGCTCGAAATGCGCGTTGCAACTGATTCTAAAGACCACGGCCGAGAACTGGCCGTCGCCGTCGATAACGGAGTATGAGCCCTCTTCGCGTTCCTCGATCGTCGATTCCGTCCCCTTGAAGCCGCCGCGGAAGATCTTGTTGCCATAGAACATTTTCTCAGTCGCGGCAGACGCAAGCACGTTCGAGCCGGCGATCCAGATTTCGTGGTTGATATTCGTAGCAGCGGCGAGGTTAAGCGCCGTCGCGAAATCGACCGCGTCCGCCCACGAGGTGCCGCCGTTTGAAGGCAGGCCGTCCGGCTTCACGTAGATCGGCGTTCCGATGCGGAAGTTCGCGCCCGCGACGCCATGATGGGCACCAATGCCCTTTGCCGCGACATAGCCGTTGCCGTGCCGGAGCGAGACCGCGTTGTAGAGATTGACGCCAGGCGAATTGTTCGCGCCGTAGAGAAGCTCGTAGTCAACCCCCTCCGTGAGGATGTTGCCGTCGTCGTCGCGGACGACGACCGGCGGCCTCACCTGCGCCTCGCCGAAGAAGGGGTAGCACTTCTCGACTTCGATATGCAGGTCGGTATCGGAGGTGATCGAGACATTGTCGAAGAGCGAATAGCAGTTGCCGTGCGCGCCGACCGCGATCTTGACGGTCTGGAGCTTGTAGATGCCGCCCTCGGCAACCGTGAAGTCAGCCTGCACGGTGTGCCACGACGTCCCGTAGATGCGCATCTCGTTCGTGACGTTGCAAATCGACTGGACAGCATTGTTCGTGTCGACGAGCTGCCAGGAGTAGATCGTGTGGTCGGTGTTGTTCGCGGCGTGGTCGAACGTCAGCGTGTAGTTGCCGGCGGGCAGGGCAAGCCCTTCCTGGAAGAAGGAAGGGCCCTGGTAGGGACTCAAATAATGCCAGCCGCGCTCGTCGCTCGTCGTCGAATAGGTCCCGATCCCTGCACCGCTGTGAGTCCGGTTCCAGCTCACCGGCATGAATGTCCTGTTGGCCCCGTCGTTGAAAGATCCCGAGCCCTCCTCGATGCCGGGATCGGCGTTGAGAGCGCGCGCGATGTCGATTTTCTTGAGCATCTGCAGTTTCGCCGCGACCGGCGCCTCGGCCGTGAAGGTGACGGTGAAGAGGTCGGCGGAGCGCGGAGCGCCGTCCGGCAGGCCAAACCACTCCAGCGCCTTCTCGCCGGTCGCCGGCGCATAGACGATCGACACCTCGTCGCCGACGCTCATCCATGCGCTCGCGCCGCCGCCGTTAATGGAGAGCGTACCATCGCCATGCAGCGTGCTGAGGTCGATGAACACCTCGACCTTGCCGCTCGTCGCGTTCCAGCGCATGTCGGGCGCGTTGAACGCCTCCGCCGGCGCGACGCCGTCGAAGCGCACCTTGTCCACTGCGGCATTGTAGGCGATTTCACGCGCCGAAAGCGGGCAGTCGTAGAGGCGAATCGAGTAGATGCGCCCTTCGTAGTTGCACTGGTTTTCCGACCCGCCGCCGATGGTGGCGTTCGGGAAGCTGGAGATCCATCCAAAATCGGCAGTCTGAAACTTCTGGTTGCTGATACCGGTGGTGCGCGGGACTCCACCCTCGTAGAACAGCATCGGCGCATCGCTCCCGCCACCACCAGCGCCATACACGACGGAGAAGTCGTAGGTCGTGCCGGCGGCATCCAGGCCGGTCAGGGTGTTGCGGGTTTCATTGTTTGCTTGGTGGAACCACAACTGGTTTATAGAGCGGTTCCAAAGCACGCGGAACAGGGAGTAGCCGGAGGCAAACATCATGCCGCGCCGGGCTTTGGTGTTGCGGTACTTCACGTCGATCGTGAGGTACTTGCCCGTCTTGCCCGGCGCCGCGCCGGAATAGCCATGCGTCTCGAGGAATCCTTCGCCCCAGTCCGCGTTGCCGTTAAGCGCGAAGTCGAGGCTACCCTTGAGGTCCTTCCAGGTCTTCGCCGTAGGATCGAATGTACCTGTCCCGACATTGTCTATGGCGTCCCAGTGGTTCATCAGCCCGTGCTGGACGTAGGCGGACGCGGGCATCGCGGCGGTCGGCGCGGTGTAGATCGCAAACTCGTTGGTGACGACGCTCCCGTACGCGCCGATGCCGGTCACGATCGCCTTGCCCGTCCCGACGGCGTCATTGTCCTCGTAGGCGACGGTGTAGTCCACACCCTTCACGAGCAGCGCGGTGCCGGCGAGGTTGGAGACGACGACCGACGGCTCGAGCGCGGTGCCCGAATAGAACTGGTTGGGAATCCGCGCGACGGCAATGTCCGTCTCGTCCGGCCCCGCGGCGAAAACTCCGGTGCCGACATTCCCGAAGAAGGTGGATGTCACGAAATCCCAGAGTCCGACAGCATTGCCGCGGACGGGAACGAAGTCGCGGACGAGTTCGCCGTCCTGCCAGATTTTGAACGAGTAGAGCGTGAGTCTGGACTTGTTGCCGCCATTGTTGGACGCGAAGATGTTGAGCTTGTTCGACCCGGCGTAGGTCAGCGCCACGGTCTTGGTGACGGCGTTTCCGCCGAGGCTGAAGTGGAGGTTGTCCGCGGCGTTGGTGCTGATGGAGACGAAGCCATCGACACCCTGCTCAGTCTGCAAGCCCGTTGTCGTACCTGCGCCGCGGAAATAGTAGAATCCGCCGGCCGGATAGAACACGTAGCTGTTGTTGGCGTTGTAGGCGCCCGCGCCGAAGTACGCCGTGTTGTCCGCGCTGTTGGTGGTGTTGAAGTACATCTCGACGGCGGTATTCGGGCCCGGGACGATGCCGGTGTCGATGTACTGGCTATTGGTGGAGGTGATGGACTTCACGCGCCGGTAGATGGCGAAGGAGCTCGACGAGGACATGCCTTCAAGCGCGCTTCCGGCCTTGCCGGTCACGGTCACGGTGCACAGGTCGCCATCATAGGTATAGGCGACATCGAGCGGGATCTCCACGGCCGAAGTTCCGCCCGGACCAAAAGTCCAGCTCGTGTCGTCCATATAGTTCGTGACCACGAAACCCGGCGCAGGCTGTTCGCCGAAAAGACAGACCTGGGATGGGATCTTCAGCACCTTGATGTTATGCGACGGCTCCTCGGTGAAGAGGAACTCGTCGCCCTCGGTATTCATGAACTTGCGCCACTGCGACCAGTTGCTGGTTGTGCAAGTCGAGAGGCCGTTTGTGTTCCAGGCAAGACCCGCCGCGAGCTGGCTCGCGTTGCTGAACGGCGCAGAATACGGCCCCTTGCCGCCGGAGCCGTTGCCGACGCGCAGGTCGATGCCGTAATAGCCGTCCGATTCGGGCGTGAAGCTGCCGTATGCGACTGTGTTGTAGGAGGAATTGTTGATGACCGTCACCTCGGTGCCATCAAGCTTGGTGATGCGGATAAAGCCGGTGTCGTCATAATTCTTGGCGAAGTAATAGGTGACGCCGCCCTTCATGAACATCACACCCTTGTAGGCGTATGTCTGGCCGTCGCCCATCGTATATGTCGTACCTTCGTAGGTGTAGCTGGAGGTGTGGGTCGAGGCCAGGAGCGCACCGGGCACGACAATGCCGCCGTCACTTGGGTCGTCGGTCGTGTTGAGCTGCCCCGACAGGACTTTTTGGTAAAGCCCTGGCTCGGCGAATGCCGTCATCGCAGCCATCGCCGCGAAAGCCAAAACGAAACCAAACGCGAGTTTTCTCACCACGTTCATATTGCTCCTCCTGTTGGAATTTGAGTATGCAAATGAAGGGGTGAGAAAACTACTAGGTTTACCCCCCCCCCCCTGCAAAAATACTATTACTTATGCAAAGCATGCAAGTATTATACCACACCTTCGGAAAATCGCCAACCCCTACTGTGGTAGGGGTTGAGGTTGGCGCGCGAACCTCGCGACAAAACAGCACGATAGGCGATCGTTCTTAATGAGTTTCAGACGGTCGCCTTCAAGCTTGGCGTCGACAGGCGCAAGATCGTTTTTGTCATCGATAACGCGTACGTCCTTAAGTCGCCAGCCAGCCGAGTTCTCAAGAACGACATCGATGCTCCCAAGTCCACTCTTATAGTCGGCCACGAGAACGACTGCTTCGCGTCCGTCCGCACTGACGGCGGCAAAAGGCGTAACGCCCCTCTCGGACGAAGTGGCGCGAACCTTCGTCTTGCACTTGACAAGCTCGCCCATTGCCTGAAGCGCGTAATATGGCTTGAAGTAGCAGCGCTTGACGGCGTCGAAGTATCCCCAGTCACACCAGTCGAAACCGCAGCCATAGAAAAACGCCTGCGAAAGAGCCGTATCCTGAAGTTTCGCCTCGACAGTCATAGTGAACGCTGCGGAGTCGACTCCATTCATCGCCGCAGGCCCCGTGTGGGTCCGAAGCCAGGCCTCACGCGGCCCGCGCACGGCGTCCCAGTTGTTCTCGGCGAGGTAGTGCCATTCGTTGAGAATAAGCTCAACATCGGGGAATCCGCATTCCGCGACAAGTTCCTTCGCGCGAGCCGTCTGGCGCACGGGCTCTTCGGGGTCAATGCCGTACCAGTGCCAACTGAAGAAGTCTGGCGCGACTCCTGCCTTCTTGCACGCCGCCAAGAGTTCGCGCGTAAAAGGTTCGTCGAGCCACGCCAGCGCGGGGCCGCCTATCTTCAGTTCAGGGAACTCGCCCTTGAGCCGCATCAGGCACGTAACGAAAAGATCGATGAACTCGTCGCGCGTTCCGCGCCAGCACGGCGCAATATTCGGCTCATTGAAAAGCTCCCAGTATTCGATGTCCCAGTTGAAGCCGTCTGCCCAGCCCCGCGTGTAGTGGCGCACAATCCCGGCGAGGGCTTCGGCGTATTTCACGTGGTCCTGCGGATTCAGGGTGTTGGTGGCGTTCTTGTTGCTCGTGTGCTCTATGGACGTGCCGAGGCGGTAGAACACCTTCATCTTGCACGCCTCCTGCACTGGTGCAAGGAGGTTGTCGGTCGCCTTGAAGAAGTAGTTCTTCGGGTCTTTGGGGTCAAGGTGCAGAAGCGGGAAGATGAAATGCGTGTCGACGACCCTCTGCCCGCCAGCCACAAGCGGCGCGTCGTGTGAGCGCCACGCCGCCAAGTTGAGCTTGGAGAGAGCGGCCACGTCCTTTTCGACGTTCGCCGACGACGCCGCGTAGCGAGGGCAGAAGTGGGAGCTATGAAGGCGCGGGTTGACCTCGCCCCTCTGCGCGGCGAAATCGACCGAAACCACGCCAAAGGCAGACGCGACAACAAGACATTCCGCAATGGCGGAGACTATTATCTTAGCATTCATAGACGCATACCTCTAATTCCAGAGACCAATCGGTCTACTACGATGACTTACCAAACCCCATCGACTCGATGGTTCTGCTTCTCAAGGCGCTTGCGGAGTTCGGCGTAAGGCACCGATCCGACATCGCCGCGAGTCGCGTCGAGCGAGAGCGCCGCGGCAGTTCCGGCGACCTGTCCCGACACGAGGCAGTTCGGCTGCATGCGGATCGTCTTAACGTAGTCCTCCTCAACCGATATGCAAAGTCCGCAGGCGAGGACGTTAGAGAAGTCTACCGGCACGAGTGCGCCGTAGGGAACGGCGCCAAGGCCGTCGAAATTGCCGTGAACCGTCCCGTAGAAGCCGTTGGCCATGCTCGCGGCGTGTTCGCCCCACTCGCGGACGAACGGCATGACTGGATCGTCCGGCATCGCCGCCGTCGTCACCAGCCGGCGGTCAACTGTCGCGCGGCCTACGATGTGACGGCCAGAGCGCGAACCGACCTGGTGTATCGCCGTCTCGATAAAGGCGTCGTCAAACCCCTTTAGCTCGCGCTTGTAGCACTCAAGAAGCTCGAAGTTGTGACGCCGCATCTCCGCGTCCATCCGCGTCATATCCCTGGAGTCGCAGCTGTTGCCATTGACGTAGCCGCTTGAAAGCCCAATCGCCAGCGACGTCCAGATGTTCTTCGGCAGCCGCTCGCGGTGTTCGCGGTAGAGCTTGTGGTAGGTGCGACAGTTTTCCTTGTACACCTCGGGCGTGTCGTGCGGCCCCGGCGAAAGCGTCGCCCAGATCGACTTGTGCATCGTCTTGTCGGGCGGAGCGAGCCGTGTGCGCCCGCCTGCGCGATGGACGAGGTGCGCTGCGCCTGTCGCATCTATGAAGACCTTGGCGCGAATCGCGCGCGGCCCTTCGAGGCAATCGACAATGGCGGCGGTGATGCGGTCGCCGTCGCGGACGGCACCCGTCAGATGCGTATAGAAAAGCTTCTCTACGCCCGCCTCGTCAAGGAAGTCGTGGTAGGCGACGCGCATGTCCTCGACGCGCGTGCGCACGCGGTCGAGAATCGGCAGATCGCCGACTGGACGGCTATAGTCGGGTTGATAGCGCTCGTCGTGCGTCAGGAACCACGCCGCGCCGCGCTTCGCGAGGCGCCTCACGAACTCGTCCGCGATGCCGCGAAGGTACTGTACGCCCTTGTATGGGTCAAAGAAGAACGTCGGCGTGTTGCAGTTTGTGCCAACGCCCCCTGGGTAGCCATAGTGCTCCACGAGAATCGTCCGCTTGCCGGCCCGCGCCGCGGCAATCGCCGCGCCAACTCCGCCTGGACCCGCGCCGACGACGCAGACATCGTAGTCGCCAAGAACGGGAAGATCATTTGAAACTCGAACCGTGCCCGCAGGCGCGACATCGCCATGGCAGGCACCCGCCGCGACGGCTGCGCCGCCAACGGCAAGACCTTTAAGAAATTCACGTCGTTTCATTGTGAAAAGTTTACCACAACCCGCCCGTCCGACGCAAGCGCAAGTTTTCGCTTACCACGGTATGCGGTTATAACGCTTTATCCTTCCTTGCCCTTCGGAGGGTTGATGTGGTCAGGCGGGTTCTTTATCCACTCAGGATGCGAGGCGCATCCTTCGGCCTCCTTCGGTATCTTCGTGCGGAACTCGTTGACGTAAAGGCCGCAGTTCTTCATCACGAGCGGATGCATGCCGAGCTTCTTCATGACGACCTTGTTCTTTGGCGTGAAGTCGCCTTGCGCTGGCGCGACAAAGCCGATATCCTCGGACACCACGGAATTGGCGTCAAGTCCCCATTTGCGCCTCCAGGTGTCCTTCCAGTCGACGCCGTCGCGGAATTTCGGATACTTCGCGTCCCTGCCGGGGCATATCCAGTTGTAGTCGAAAGTGCTGCGCGTACAGTCCGCGCCCTGAATGAGCACGTAGATCTGGCTTGGGCAGTTCGGGTAGTACCAGATGTTGTGGACAAGTCGATTCGAGTAGGCAACACCCTCGCGGAAATCTTCCGGTCCCTCGGATTTCTTCGACGAGAGGTTCATCGCGTAAGACCACGGGCCGAGCTCAGGGCGCCCAATGCAGTACAAGACGTTGTTCGAAACGATCTGCGTGTTGTTGCCGTCGATCTTGAACGCCATTCCACTGACGCGCTCGATCACGTTGTCGTAGATGTAGCCGTGGTTCGGCCCAGAGTCGAAGTAAAGCCCGTGGCTGTTGTTGTAAAACGCAAGCGGACCGTAGCCCGCGCACTTGGCAAAGCCAATTCCGTCCGAGATCCAGTTGCGCGCTGTCACGGTCTCGACGCCGCCGTTGCCGTTGCACGTGTAGAAAGCGCCGCCGTCCTCGGACTCAAGCATGTAGTGGTGGACGCGGTTGTCCGTAAGCTCGTGGTGGTTGCCAGTGTGGAACACGGCCCACCCGGGCAGATCGTGGAAGAGGTTGTGTCGGATGCGGTAGCCGTATCCCTCCATGAACACGGCCGGCGAGACATGGTCAAGCTTGCCAACGTGGTGGATGTAGCAGTTCTCTACCGTATTTGGCTGGGTCACGCCGCCGCCCGTGATGTGTATCACCCCACGGCCAAGCTCGAACAAGTCGCTGTCCCTCAGCTCGTTGTCGTGCCCCCACGAGAACTCGATCGCCCGCTCGCACATGTCGTGTATGCTGCAGCCGCGTATCGATATGAAGGAGCATTGCGTCGTGTCGACCGCCTTGCGCCCGGCGCAAAGCTCAAGGTTCTCTATCGAAACGTGGTGCGCGTTCTCAAGACAGAATATCGAGTTGACTGACGGAACGGTGACAAGGCACTTGTTGGGATCCTTTCCCTTCGGCGGGATGAAGTATACCTTCTTCTCCTTCAGGTCGTGGAACCACTCGCCGAAGTCGTCCAGCTCCTCGCGGAAGCCGCTTAGGATGTAGGTATCGCCCGGGCGCGGCACGTCGCAGAGATTGCCGGCAAACTTGAGCATCATGTTTTCGCGGTCGAGATCTGCGATGCGGATGTAGGACGAGCCGTAGCGCTGGCGAGGGAAGATCACGATCCGCCCTTCGCTCGGAACGGCCCAGTTGTGCCAGTCCTTCTTCCCGACGCGCATCTCCGTGCGGCCACCAGCCGGCTCTGGCTTCGGGAAGTGGTACATGCTGACCCACCGCCCTGGCACGTAGGCCCACCCGCCCGAATACGGCATCTTCGGATTGAAGTTCGGATAGCGGGCAAGCGTCATCATCGCCCCGTCCATGAAAAGCGCGTCAAGCTGGTCTACTGGATCCAACGCCGACACGTCAGCGACCCATACGTCAGAGCGGCCGTTCATCTTCTTCTTGACGCGCTTCCAGTTCTTCACGGGCACGCTACCGAATATCTTCGGCCGCATACCCTTCGCGCCCCTGATGGTCAGCTTGCCCGCGCCAGTCGGCTGAAGCTCGCGGTCTATGTAGATCGGCTTAAGCAGCGCGAAGCCCTTGACGCCGATCTCAAGCACGATGTCGGCCTTCTGGTCGCGGGCACGCTCTGCCGCGACCTGGTCGAGCGCGACCGCAAACGGCACGCCGTTAGTCGCCTGTATCAGTACAGCTGCAAAAAGCGCCAGCATGGCAAAGCATCAACGCGCTTTCATGGACGCCTTACCTCGCGCCGAAGCGGAACTCGGTCGTCGTCCTGTACTTTTCGCCAGGTTTCACGAACGTCGTCGGCCACTTTGGCTTGTTCGGCGAGTCAGGCGCGTGCTGGGTCTCGAGCGCACAGCCGCAGCGGAACGAGAGATGCTCGCCGCCCTTCGCAGTCTGGTTGTAGTCGCACCAGTTGGCGGAGTACATCTGGATGCACGGCTCGGTCGTGTAGATCTTGACGAAGCGGCCGTTCAGCGGGCAGAAAAGCTCGGCGGCGAAGTTCATCTTGCCCTTCGCCTTCTTGCCCAGCGCCATCTCGCCCTTGTCAAGGACCCAGTTGTGGTCGTAGCCGCGGCCAAACTCGAGCTGCTCGTTCTTCTCGTTGATGCGCTCGCCGATCCTCATGCCCTTCCTGAAGTCAAACGGAGTGCTGTCGACCTTGGCAAGCTTGCCGGTCGGGATCTGCCCCGCGTCGGTGGGAGTCACCTTCGACGCCGCGATCTTGAGGACGTGATCCTCGATCGTGCCGCCCGACTCGCCCTTGAAGTTGAAGTAGACGTGCTGCGTCATGTTGATCGGCGTCTTCTTGTCGGTCACCGCCTCGTAGTCGACGCGCCAGACGTTCTTAGCCGTGAGCGTATAGGTGACCTTGACATCGACCTTGCCCGGGAAGCCCTCGTCGCCGTCGGGCGAAGTGTGCGTGAAGACGACGCCGACGTTGTCGCCCTTCACGAACGGCGTCGCGCCCCAGACGTACGCATCCCAGCCGCGCTTGCCGCCGTGGAGATTGCAACCGATGCCCGCTGGCGCGTTGTTGAGGGCAGGAAGCTTGTAGGTCTTGCCGTCCATCTTGAACTGACCCTTGGCGATGCGGTTGCCGTAGCGCCCGATAAGGCAGCCCCAGTAGGGATCGCCGTTGTCCCAGCCGGCGGGCGAGTCAAAGCCGACGACGACGTCCTTCATCTTGCCTTTCTTGTCGGGCGTGAAGAGACGCACGACCTTCCCGCCGTAGTCGCTCACTTCGAGTACGACGCCACCCGCGCCGTTCAAGATGTACTTTTTCGCCTTCTCGCCGTACTTCGTCATTCCGAAGTCCACGACCTTAAATGATGCCTTGGCCATTTCGCCCTCCTTTGATTAATTCGGTTAGATGTTATTATACCAAAAAAGCAGTTCCGTGGCATTGTCAGGCTTTTGGTATAATATGCGGCGATGAAAAAAGCGTGGAGCATACTGCCTGACGAATGGAAGCCGATCCTGAAGGAGCGCGGCATGCGCGCGTTCCGCGCCGACCAGATACTCCAGGCGCTCTACCGCGACTACATCACCGACTGGGACCAGGCGACGACGCTTCCAAAGGATTTCCGCGAACAGCTGAAGACAGAGTTTCCGATCACGAAGACGAAGACGCTCGAAGTCTCGAAGTCTTCGGACGGCACGCAAAAGCTGCTTATCGGCCTCGAGGACGGCGAATCCGTGGAGACGGTGCTTATCCCGGCGACAGGCCGCTTCACGCAGTGCATCTCGACGCAGGTCGGCTGCGGCATGGGCTGCGCGTTCTGCGCGTCTGGCGCGCGCGGCGTAGTGCGTTCGCTCACCGCCGACGAGATTGTTGCTGAATACATGGCGGGGCGCGCGCTCGGCGAGATCACGAACATCGTAGTGATGGGAATGGGCGAGCCGTTCGCAAACTACGACGAGACGATGCGGGCACTCAAGCTCATCAACGCGGGACGCGGCCCCAACCTCGGCGCGCGCCACATAACGCTCTCCACCTGCGGCGTAGTTCCCGGCTTTGCGAAGCTCGCCGCCGAGGGAATACAGTTCGAGCTTTCCGTCTCGCTCCACGCGCCGAACGACGCGCTGCGCAACGAGCTGATGCCCGTAAACAAGAAGTGGCCGATCGACGAACTACTCGCCGCCTGCGCCGCCTACACCAAGGCGACGAAGAGAATCATCACCTTCGAGTACACAGTTATCAAGGGCGTCAACGACTCGCGCGAATGCGCCGAGGAGCTTGCGCGGCAGGTGAAGCGCGTTCCTATGGCGAAGGTGAACCTAATCCCCCTTTCGCCCGTCTCTCACCGCCCCGACTTCAAGACGCCCGACGAGAGGACGATGCTCATGTTCCTCGACGTCCTGATGAAAAACCACGTGCAGACGATGCTCCGACGCTCGCGCGGCAAAGACGCCGACGCCGCCTGCGGCCAGCTTCGCCTCCGCCGCCTCGACGGCTGAGCGCTACTTCTTCTCCGGAAGGTTGAACTCGCAGAGGACAGTCGTTCCGGTTGGAACGGTCGACTTGATGTCGAAGAAGTCAGCGACGCGCTTGGAGTTTGAAAGGCCCATCCCAGCGCCAAAGCCCATCGAGCGTATCCAGTCGTTCGCAGTGGACGTTCCGTCGCGAAGAGCCCATTCGACGTCTTTAATGCCGGGGCCCTTGTCCTTCGCGACGACAGTCGCCTTGTGACCGTCGAGAATAAAAGTTATCGAGCCGCCGAGAGAGTGGATGCAAATGTTTATCTCGAGCTCGTAGGCGGCAACGGCGACACGCCTTATGATCTTCTTCTCGACGCCCGCCTCGCCCAGCATCTTCTTTATCTCGTTCGCGGCCTTGCCCGCGTTCTGGAGGTCGTTGCGGACAACGACGAACTGGCGCATCGAGTAGTAGGGAAGCGCCCCTTCCGACTTGGGCTGCTCCCCTGCCGCGCCGGGCGTGGGCGCACCGCCCTCAAGACGCGCGAGCTCGTTCGTCAGCTCGCGCATCAAAACGCGCGTGACGTCGCGCTGGGAGACGATGCCGACCAAGTCGCGCTCCTTGTTGAGCACCGGGAAGCGCCCGAAGATGTAGTTCTCGAAATACTTGAGCGCAAAGGCGAGAGGCATGTCCTCCTCGAGGACGACGAGGTTCGTCGCCATGTGCTTCTGGCACGGGTCGCCGATCCAGCCGCCTTCAAGCGCCATGATGATGTCGTTGATCGAGACGATGCCGAAGAGTCGCTTGCCCTCCACCACGGGCACACCCGAGATGTGGTTGCGCTTCATCAGGTTCTGCGCGAAGTGCATTGTGTCGGTGCGGACGACGGAGATTATGTCGTGGTCGCGCATCACGTCCTTGACGCGAAGCCGCTGCAAAAGCTCCATTATGACGAGCGGCTCGCCCTGCCCGTCGGAACCGGGAAGCCCCGGCCCCGATACGCGGCGGACGTGCTTGCGCTCGTGCGCGGCCATTATCTGGTCGTCGTTGCGGCTTTCACCGCCGCTCAGGATCGTCGGCTTGTACTCCATCACGACCCGGCTTCGGCCTTGAGGAAGTCGTGGATGCGCACGCAGCTCTCGTACTTGGAAAGCGGCGAGCTCACGAGCGGTATGCCGAGCGTATCGGCGACCTGGCACATCGTCTGCGGCAACGGTTTCGCGTTGTGCACGACGACGCACATGGCGCCGACGATGTTCGCGGTCCTGATCGCCTGGTCGGAGGCGAGAGAGGTGAGAAGCAGGATGTCGTCTCCGTCGTTGAGGAGGACATCGCTCATAAGGTCGTTCGCGACGACCGTGCCGACCGTGCGGTCGGAATCTCCGCCGGCAACGAGCGTGCCGTCAAGCGTCTTTACAATATCGTTGATGTTCATCGCCAATAGTATAGCAAAACAAAGCCGAGTCTGCCAATGGTATCATGCGACGCCGCGCTGCGACTTACGGTAAAACGCGACGAGGCGCTGCACCTCGGGCGTCTGCTCGACGTCGTGCTCCACACGGTCGAGCGCCTGCGAGCGGTTTAGGCCGTCGCGGTAGAGGAAGCGGTGGGCCTCCTTGAGCGCCTGAATCGCCTCGCGCGAAAAGCCGCGGCGCGTAAGACCGACGACATTGACGCCAATGACCTTCATCGAACCCTCGAACATGTCCGTGAGCATAAACGGCGGCGCGTCCTGGCGTATCTTCGTCATGCCGCCGATCATCGCGTGCTCGCCGACGGTGCAGAACTGGTGCGCCGCGGCACATCCGCCGACGATCGCCCAGTCGTTGAGATGGACGTCGCCCGCAAGCTGCACGGAATTCGAGCAAATGCAGTGGTTGCCGAGAATGACGCCGTGCGCCGCATGGCAGTAGCACATGAAGAGGCAGTCCGAGCCGATGATCGTCTTCTCGCCGTCGGCCGTTCCAAGGTGGACGGTCGCGAACTCGCGGATCACGGTGCGGTCACCGATCTCGACATACGAAACGGAGCCGTCCTTGTACTTGAGGTCCTGCGTCTTCATGCCGATGCAGGCGTAGGGGAAGATCTGGCACATCGAGCCGATCGTGGTGTGGCCGTCGATTATCGCGCCCTGCTTGACAACCGTGCCATCACCAAGCTTTACGTCTTTGCCGATGTGGGCGTAGGGGCCTATCTCCACGTCCGCGCCAAGCTGTGCACCGTCTTCGACTATTGCAGTAGGATGTATTTTCATGGTAGTTTTAAACCTTTCAATTTTTAATCTTTAAACTATTCAAAACCATTCAACTTTTCAACCGTTCAACTTTTCAACTTTTACTATAGATTCTTCGGAACAAGGTACGACGCTATCGCGAAACACGCGGGAACCGGCAACCAGATGAGGATGTCCGGCCGCATCGCGAAGTTCTTCTGCGCCGAAAGCATAAGTATCACGACTATGTAGTAGCCGAGCGAGACGGCGAGCGATATAGCCATGCCGATCGAGCTCTCCTTTCGCTGGGCCTTTATGCCGAGCGGAATACCGACGAGGACGAAGCAGAACGAGGCCATCGCGAAGACGAGCCGCTTGGAGAACTCCGTCCGCGTCTTCGAGAGGTCGCGCTTTCGCAAGTTCTTCTCGGTGCCAACGGTCTTGCTTTTACCCTTAGCGGCGTCGACAAGCTTCTGCTGGACCTTCATCTTCGCAAGGATCTCGCCGAAGTCGAGGTCCTTGTCCTTCTTGTTGTACTTGACTTCCTTAATCGCGTCCTTTACGACATACGGAAAGCGCGTTGCACGGGCCATCGTCGGATGGTCCTCGTCGAGCGGGTCGACCGTCATCTGGTAGAGGTCGAGGTGGAGGTCCGTCCCCTCGCTCGTCACGAGCGCCTTCGAGGCAGTTATCATGCGGTCGATCTTCTGAGAATAGTCCATGACGACGATGTCGTAGAGCCAGTTGCCCTCCTTCGCGCCAAAGTAGAACTTCATCTTCGGGAAGTCGTCGATCACGTGCCCCGGCTCAAGAAGATCTATGCCGGTGCTGACCGACACCTTCGTCTTTAGACTCCTGCGGACCTCGTGCCCGCGCGGCACAACCTCGTTGTTGATGTAGAACCCGAGCGCCACGCAAAGAAGCGAAAACGCGATAGGCCACTTCATGATCGACAGCAAGTTCACGCCGCACGCGCGCATCGCGGCGATTTCGCTGTCGGCGCTCATGCGCGAGAAGACGAGGACGCTCGCCACGAGAAGCGCAAGCGGCATCGTCCACTGCATCGTCTCGGGGAAGCTCACGAGCGCGAACTGTCCGATGAGCGAGGGCGAAACGCCGTCGAGGATGAAGCCGACGATCTGGACCATCAGCCCGATCGTTATGACAAACGACAGGACGAGAAACGCGAGCAGGAAGCTCGAGAGGAAGGACCCAAATACGTATCTCTCGATGGTTTTCAACCCTTTAACCTTTCAACCTTCAACTTTTCAACTTTTCAACTTTTCAACCCACCTTAAGCACAAAGTAGTTTTTCTTTCCGGAGCGAAGAACAGCGACGCCGTCCTTCACGTCATCAGCGGCAAAGAGGCGATTTGCGTCGATCTTCGCGTCGTTAATGGAGAGGCCTCCCTGCGCCGCCATACGGCGGGCCTCACCGTTGGACTTGAACATCCCCGCAGCTGCGGCGACGGCGAAGACGGGCTTCCCGACGCAGTCGGCGAGCGCAACTGCCGCGCTCGGCACGTTCTCGGCCTTCGCGACGTCTGCAGCGCTCTTCTTCGCATAGAGCGCCTCGGTCGCTTCCTGGGCGGCTTTAAGTCCTTCCTCGCCGTGGACCAGCCGTGTAAGCTCTTCTGCAAGCGCCTTCTGCGGGATGCGGGCCTCGGGGTGCGATTTCATCTCGGCCTCGAGCGCCGCGATTTCGTCGAGCGACTTCATCGAGAACACCTTGAGGTATCGAATGACGTCGGCGTCGGGCGTCCTCAGGAAGTACTGGTACCAGTCGAACACGGGCGTCATCTCGCCGTTCATGAAAAGCGCGTTGCCCTCGCTCTTGCCGAACTTCTTGCCCGACGAGTCGAGAAGAAGCGGGAACGTGAGGCCGTAGGCCGACTTGCCGCGCATCTTGCGGACAAGGTCGGTGCCTGCCGTGATGTTGCCCCACTGGTCTGCGCCGCCGACCTCCATCTGGCAGCCGTAGTTGTCGTAGAGGTGCAGGAAGTCGTTGCCCTGGAGAATCTGGTAGCTGAACTCGGTAAACGTAAGAGCGCCTTCGCTCGCCTCAAGGCGCTTCTTGACCGATTCCTTCGCGAGCATCTGCGGCACGCGGAAGTTGATCGCGATGTCGCGCAGGAACTCGATTGCGCTCGTGCCCTTGTACCAGTCGTAGTTGTCGACCATGATGGCGGCGTTGGGCCCGTCGAAGTCAAGTATTCTCGAAAGGTTCTCGCGTATGCCCTTTTTGTTCTCCTCTACCTGTTCGACCGTGAGCATGTTCCTCTCGGCGGACTTGCCGCTCGGGTCGCCGATGAGCCCCGTCGCGCCGCCGACGAGCGCGATCACTTTGTGGCCGGCGAGCTGAAGACGACGGAGGACGACGATGGAGACAAGGTTCCCTGCCTGCAAGGAGCGGGCGGACGGGTCAAAACCGCAATAGACAGTCATGGGCTTCTCGAGGGCCTTCTCGATTTCCGGATCGGTCATGGCCTCAACAAGTCCGCGCGCCCTAAGTTCGTCAAGCAATTTCATTTTTCTTCTCTTTCAATGGCGGTCCTGGCGGGACTCGAACCCACTACCCGCTGCTTAGAAGGCAGCTGCTCTGTCCAGATGAGCTACAGGACCAAATTTGTAATATTATACCATATTCGGCCGCCGCCGAACGGACATGGTGGTCATTCAAGTGCAAGCTTGAGAGCGTCGACAAGTGTCTCGCCTGTAGGGGCTACGGCGCGAAGACGCCAGGCGGCATGGCTCCCCTGGGCACAGAGGATGCAGTCGATGCCAAGAGCATCGGCAACTTCCTTGTCATGCAGCGCATCGCCGATCAGGACGAAATGCGTGCCGCTTGGCACAGTATCGCTTAGCGTCCTCAGGAGAACGCGGGCGCGGTCGAGCTTCGAGGCGCCGTCGAGGTTGTCGGAGCCACAGATGCGCTCGAAGTATTTCGTGACGTCGTTGCGAGCCATGTCCGCCTCAAGTAGATCTTGCCTAAGCGCGGAGACTATCGACTGACGGCACCCCGCCTCCTTCGCCATCTCAAGCGCGGCGACAGCGAGGGGATTTAGCTTCTTCGGCTGCCGCCCGTACACCTCATGGTATTCGTGCGCGATTCCGTTCCACTCGTCCTCGTCGTGCGCGATGATCCCTATCTTGTCGTAGAATGGCCTCACGGGAAACGCAAAGTGGTCGCGGTAGAACTCCATCCCTATCGGCTGACCGCCACGCACCGCGATCATCTCGTTGAGCGTCGCAAGCGCCGCCTCGGTGTCGTCGAGGAGCGTTCCGTTCCAATCCCAGAGAATATAGGGTTTTGGGCGCTGCATGGGTTTTAGGGGTTAGGAGTCAGGGGTCAGGGGTCAGGAGTCAGGGGTTAGGGGTCAGGGGTTAGGGGTTAGGGGTCAGGGGTCAGGAGTCAGGGGTTAGGGGTCAGTAGTCAGGGGTCAGGGGTCAGGGGTCAGGGGTCAGGAGTCAGGGGTCAGGAGTCAGTTGGAGATTGGCATACTTCAATCCTGAGTCGAGGTCGGAAAAGGCGCCATCGAGCTGTGCGTCGTAGAGCGCGGCGAGAACCTTGCCCATCTCGGGTCCTGGCTTCATGCCCTGGGCAATCAGATCACGCCCCCTCACTATCGGCTTCGGCGCGGAATCCTCAACGGCAAGACGCTTCGCCTGTTCTGCAAGCCACTTGAGCGGTTCTGGCTCCGATGGGAAAGGCGGCCGTCCCGCATCGTCTGCCGCGGCGACGCGCAGGAGACGGTCGATGCGTACGACTTTCGCGGCGAGGCGCCTTATCGCGCCATCCGACGACTTGTCCTTCCACATCGCGAAAGGTCGCATGTGAAGCCGCACAAGCGGAGGAATCTCCTTGAGAAGCCGTTCCTCGTTCGTGAGGCGACTCAGGAACGACAGCGTCGGCTCGACGCCACGTTCGTCGTGCCCGAGCGAGCGGATGCGCTTCTTCACAGGGTCGAAGAACGTGCAGTCGGGCTTGCCAAAGTCGTGACAGAGAACGGCGAGCCCTACAAGCAGATCCTCTGCGTCATCGCCGATACGAGACGCAGCAAAGGCGTCGAGACAGCAGAGCGTGTGGTTCCATACATCGCCCTCGGGATGCCACTGCGGATCCTGTTTGCAGTCGATAAGACGCTCAAGCTCCGGGTAGTACTTCGTCCAGCCGACGGCGCGAAGGAACTCAAGACCCTTGGAAATCTTTACACCCTTCAGAATAAGCTTCGACCACTCGCCCAAAAGCCGCTCGCTCGCAAGCCCCTCTGGAGTCATCGCCCTGCACACCTCAATCGTCTCTGGAGCGGGGTCGAGATCGAAGCGGGCGACGAACTGCATGCCGCGAAGGACACGCAGAGGGTCTTCGCAAAAATGGTCAGAGACATGGCGCAACGTCCTGCGCTCAAGGTCGGCGCGTCCGTTCCACGGGTCGACGATTTCACCTGTAAGCGGGTCGCTGTAGATGGCGTTTACGGTGAAGTCACGCCGGGCAGAGGCATCGCGAACCGTCAGCGTCGGGTCATATTCCATCTCGAACGCGCGGTGCCCAAGTCCAAGCTTCGTCTCGCGGCGAGGGATTGCAACATCAACATCGAGATGCGCGAGCTTTATGACGCCGAAGCTCACACCAACGAGATCGAGATCGAACTTTTTTGCGAGAGCGGTCTTGAGGTCGGCAGGCGCGATTCCAAAGCACTCGACGTCAAAGTCCTTTGGGTCTCCGCCGAGAATGGAGTCGCGAACGCAGCCGCCGACGAGAAGCGCGCGGCCACCCGCCGCCTTCACGATCTGCGCGACTTCGCGCACCGCCTCCATACCCGATGCCGTATCCATATCACCCGATATCCAGCGTGGAAATCCACGAAAGTTCGCGGCGGCGCATCGCCTGATAGTCCTTTGGCGAGAAATCGTCAGCACCGGAAAGATGGTCTATGCCGTGGGCGATATAGAGAAGAAGTTCCTTCGCGGGCGACCAGCCGGCGCGCTTCGGAGCCGCCTTAAGCGCGCGGTCGCAGTTGACATAGACTTCACCGTATACGCCCTTCTCTTCGCCCGGCATCGGGTCGTAACCCTGCGTGATCGCGTCCGTCGGCCCTTCCGCGCCGTTAACGGCAAGATGCACTTCGGCGGACGACACATCGTCCTGTAGAACTACAGCGATGGAGCGAAACGGAACACCGACGCGAGCAGAAGACTGCGCCGAAAAGAATTCCGCCGCGCGCTTGATTTGCGCCTTCGTAAGCCCTATCGACTTCGGGAGCCGACCATCAACCGTAACTTCCGCGCCCTTCGGCTCGCACTTGCTCGGCACTGTGCAGAAGGAAGATATCGGGCAGCCGTCGCACTTCGGGCGCACCGGCGCGCAGCGCGTCTGGCCGAACGAAACGAGATGGCTGTTCCACGTCTTCCAATACTTTACGGGAAGGATTTTCCTGAGAGCCATTTCCGTATCAAACGGCGTCTTTGTCTTAATGAGTCCAAGTCGGTTGCAGATGCGATGCACATGAACGTCGACGCAGATTGCAGGAAGGTCAAAGCCAACGGCAACGGTGAGGTTCGCAGTCTTGCGCCCGACGCCGGGAAGTTCACACAGTTCCTCGACAGTGTTGGGCAAGACGCCGCCGAATTTCTCCTTGAGGACTTTTGGGAGCTCCTTCAAGTGCCTTGCCTTGTCGTGGTAGAAACCGACGGGAAAAATTAGCTTCTCTATCTCCTTGACGCTCAGCCGCTCAAGGTCTTCCGGCGCAAAGCAAGCGCCCTTCGCCTTTGCGAAGAGCCGTCGCACCGCGCCGGCAGTGCACGCATCCTTCGTGCGAGCGGAGAGGATCGTCCCGACGAGAACGCAGAAAGGGTCCTTAGTCTGCGACTCGATGAGTTCGATGATCGGCGCAGAATGCGCCTTGAACTCCTTCTTCAGCGCACGGTCGACTTCTGGTATGTCGGCAATGGTCATAATGATGTCCGATCTGTCAAAAACCCATCACAAAGTCGCCGTACCGCACAACTTGGTCATCGTGTGACAGTAACTTCATATCCTCAGACATTGCCTGGGCAACCAGCATCCTGTCGAATGGGTCGCGATGAAGCCACGGCAATGCGCCGACTTTCTGCGCATGAATTGATGAAAACACCAGCTCGCGGATATTTGACGCCTCTGCATCCATCCTAACTTCGTCTGGAGTGCAGGGCATCAAATCCGGCTTAAGAGCATGCTTTATCGAAATCTCCAATATAGATACGGGGCTGAAGAACAGTTCTGAACCTGGGTCAAGCAAAACTGAACGCACATTCTGCGGCAGTCTTGAACTGTCTTCGAGGAACCAGATCAGGGCATGGGTATCAAACAATATCCGCATAAAACCCTGCCTCGATCTCCTTGTCCAACGCCTTGTCCAGCTTCTCCCAGTCCTTAGGGAAACTCCACTTCCCCTTCGACTTGCCGGCAATTGCCTTGGGATGCGCATCCGCCAACGTGAGGGCAAAGGGAATCCCCTTCACTTTCCTGCATTGCTGGAAAAACACCCTTACGGCAGTTGACATATCAATACCAAGCGACGAAAAAATACTCGCCACCTCTTCTTTAAGAGGGCGATCCACTCGTATCTGTATCAAGGACTGTTGTACCATGGCAACCGCCTTTCTCTTGTAATGACATTGGCATTATATCATATTTATTTTGTAATTGTCAATCACCCTCTCTCTGAACTATATACAAAAAACATCTCAAAAAAGAAAAAGCACAAATAGCGCAATCGCGAGACTGCGTACAATACGATACAGACAACAGGGTCGTTAGCGCACGCTACTTCCTGATCACGCCGTCGCCGGTGATGGTGTACTTGTAGGTCGTGAGCTCTTCGAGGCCCATCGGTCCACGGGCGTGGAGCTTGTCGGTAGAGATGCCTATCTCCGCGCCCATGCCGAATTCACCGCCGTCGGTAAAGCGCGTGGAGACGTTGTGGTAGACAGCAGCAGAGTCGACATCGCGCAGGAACTCGGCCGCACGGGCTTCGTCGTTCGTCACAATGCAGTCGGAATGGTGCGAGGAGTGTTCGTTTATGAAGTCGATTGCCGCGCGATAGTCGGCTACTGTCGCGACATTGATATCAAGCGAAAGATATTCAGTACCCGCCTCGTTTTCATGGAGCGTCACGCCCTTGTCCTTTGCCCACGCCTCGACCATCGGCATGAACATGGGCGCAAGCTTCTCGTGGACGAGAAGGCACTCGGCGGCATTGCAGACACCAGGACGCTGGGTCTTCGCGTTGTCAAGGATCGAAAGCGCCATCGAAAGGTCGGCCTTGTCGTCGACGTAGATGTGGCACACGCCCTTGTAGTGCTTGAGGACGGGAACAAGCGCCGCCTCGCACATTGCGCGGATAAGCCGTTCGCCGCCGCGAGGAATCGCGACATCGATGAGCCCGACGGCGCGGACAAGCTCTGTTACCGCCGCATGGTCAAGCGTCTCGACAAGCTGGACTGCATCGCCAACGCCGGCTTCGCGGACGGCGGCGGCGAGGGCCTTGTTCGACTCAATCGCCTCCTTGCCGCCGCGCAAAATCACGGCGTTGCCGGTCTTGAGGCAAAGCGCAGCCGTGTCGATGAAGACATTTGGGCGAGACTCGAAGACGACTGCAATCACGCCGAGCGGCACGCGCACCTTGCGGATATTTATCCCGCTCGGGCGCTCGCGAGTCCAAATCGTCTCGCCTACGGGATCGGGCAATGTCGCGACATGCCGAACGCCAGCTACCATCGCGTCGAACCGCGAGGGTGTGAGCGTAAGCCGATCGAGCATCGAGGGAGAGATTCCCGCCTCCTTCGCATGCGCCAAGTCGATGCCGTTCGCGGCGACTATCGCCGCTCGGTTCTTCTCAAGGGAATCTGCTATGGCGAGGAGAGCGGCGTTCTTCTCGTCCGTCGTCTTCTTCGCAAGTCCGGCGGCGGCCGCACGGGCCCTTGTCGCCATTTCAAGTATGGTGTCGTGTACGTTCATCTGCGCATTGGCCTCTCAAATTGCCTGATTGTATCAAGTAGATATTCCGCAAGGTCGGGATCGACCTCAAAGATGTTGTCGCGTTCGGAATACGTGATGTTGTTGATGTTCGCCTTTACCGCTATGAAGCGCTTGTATTCCTTCTTCTTTTTCTCCGACTTGCCCCACTTCTCACGATCGAGGACGCCGCGATTCACGAGATCCTGGAAAATGTCGTTGATGTGCGCGGGGTCAATGTCCATGCGCTGCGTATGGATGTCGGCCCATTCGTCTTCCTTGTACTTCTTCGCGAAGTCATCGGAGATCTGCGGGCTCGTCCCCTTCTTGATCTCGACATGCCCCGAGCCCGCGAGAGACAGCGAAACGCGCCGCACCGGATTGCGGTTCGTGTTGTAGTAGTGAATTTCCATCCAGTTGAGACCACTCTGCTCGACCGTGATGTAGGGATTCACCCAAAACGGCCCGCAGCCGTCTGTGAAAAACAACGCCAGGCACGCAGCCAGCGCACCCAGGCCATGTCTAAGTCTATCCATGCCCTCGTCCTCTCTCGTTTGGTTGGGCTTATTATACCAAAAAAGACGGACTATAGGCACTATGCAGGCAGCTACCGGCGGTAGTAGTCCGGGGCGATGTCGACCTTGCCGGCAGAGTATCGGTAGACGCGCTGGATGGCGTAGCCGCCACCAGAGCCCTTGCCCGTCTTGATGGCATGGCCCTGGCCGTTGACAATTGCGTTGATGCCGACAAGCGGTCCTTCTCCGTTCGCAATCTCTACGGTGCAGGCGTTCTCGATGACTACACCGGGTGCGTCGGGAACTTCAATCGCATCGTCGAGGAAGACACTGTTCCCATTCGTGTTGATGAAGACGTCGTAGACGCCAAGCCCGACCGCGTAGTGGCGCTTTACGCCATCCGCGACCTTGTAGGCGGCATACCCCTTCTTCTTCCCGCCGTGCGACATCCATGTCGCGTTCCCCGGGGGGTCGTAGCACTTCTCGTTCTGAAGGAAGAATACACGACCGTCCTCGCCGTTCCAGAGGACGTCATGCTCCTGGAAATGTTCGACAAAAAGTCCGTAGCACGTCACACCGTCGCCGTTTACGACGATTCCGTTTTTCGACTTGTTGGCGGTCCAGCCAGTATGGTCGCCATGGTCCGCGCGCCATATCCATGTATGGTCTACAACAACATCGTTCGAATTGACCTCAAGGCAGACCTCGGTCTTACCCGGCTTCCCGGTTCCGCCGACGCGGTAGACGAGATCGATGAGAAATGCAGGGCTCTTGGCGTGGCGAACTTTCGTCTTTCCGTCGCCTACGACGACAAACCTCTTCGACGCACGCTCCGCGTCGAAGATAAGCCCTGCGACTATGAGCCCGTCGACATCCGCGCACCGAAGCGCCGAGTCGCCGTTCTCGGGAACGATCGTCGCCTCGCCGATGCCGAGGACGATGGTGCCTGGCTTCGTCACCTTTATCGGCTCGGCAACGTAGTAGATTCCCGGAGTGAAGAGGATGTTCTTCCCTGCGGCGAGCGCTGCGTTAATGGACTTCGCGTCGTCCCTCTTTTCCTTCGCCACGTAGAAGTCGCGCGCAAGATCGAGTATCTTCCCCTCGCCCATTCCATCATTCGCCTTGTCCTCGCCCCAGCTCACGCCCTTCGCGTTGCGGCGGATTGCCGGCACGAACACCTTGAACGCGTCGCCGTCCACAAAGAGAAATGGTTTCTCGCGGACGACCGGAGTTTCGCCCAAGACAGTCGTGCAACCGCCGGCGCGCCAGTTCGAGGAAACACCTTCCACGCCAGTCGGTGCACATTGCGAAAGTTCCTTCGCTCCGTCCTTGCTACGCGCGGCAAAATCGCCCGCACAGCCGACGACGACCTGGTTCCAGTTGATTCCGTATATTCCGGCGTTGAAGGAGTCGTTGCGGTAGAAGTACTGCTGCTGCGAGTAGGAACCCGCCGGCTTCTCGAACACGCAGTCCGCTACGAACCCGCCGGAAGCCCAGCCGCAAAACCAGTCGAACACCGACTTGCGGAAGACATGAAGCCGCCGCGCGGGTGCCGCCTGCGAAACCGCCCACTGGAAGTTGAAGTACGGATCGGCGTTGTTGTCGGTATCTGCGATAGAGACGTTCTCGATCCCCACCCAGAAGTTGCACGTCGCGTTGTTCTTGTCGAGCGCGGCAGGCGTCTTGACGTTGGCGAGCTTCACCTCGTCTGGTGTACGCCCGAGCCCGAGAACCTGGGTGTAGTAGCCGACGTTGACCGTCTTCATCTTCGAGTAGTCGCCAGGAAGGAAGAGAAACGCCTGGCGCTCCGGCCCGAACTGGCGCTTGTGCTGACGCTGGAACACGGCTTCCGTCGCACGGTGGATGTTTTCAAGCCCGTCTTCCGGAGAGAACACGCGGACATTTTCGCCAAGGTCTAATTTTGGCATGGTGACTCCTGCTATGAGCGGCATCGCCGCAAGTGCTGCAAATGAAATAACGACTTCTTTCATGGTTGTCCTTAGCGGATATCGGTTTCGAAGATCGAGATGCCGTAGCCAGTGTTGCGCGTCAGGCCCGTGAGACGCAGATAGCGCGCCTTCTGCCGGTTCCAGCTGTGCCTCTGCTGTCCGCCATCGTTGTGCGTCACCGTCGCGACAGCGCTCCACTTCGCCCCGTCTTGCGACAGTTCCACCACATACGACTCCGCGCGCGCGTTCTCCCAGTCGATGACGATCTTCGACACCTCGCGCTCCCGACCAAAGTCAAACTTGATCCATTCACCGTCGCGGTGGCGGCTGCCCCAGCGCGTCTTCATCGACCCGTCCGCCGCAAACGCCGGCTTCAGTCCATCGTTCTCCTCGCCGCTCGCCGTGACGGTCGCGAGACGCGCAAGGTTGACGTCCTCGAGCGCCTGTGCGACGATCACGCACTCGGCCTTCACGCCGTCCACCGTCGCCTTGAGCGTGTAGACGCCCGGCTTCGCGGCCACAAAAAGGCCGCCCTTCTTGAGATAGTCCGTCGTCTTGACCTTCTTGCCGCCCGCCGTGAAGATGTCGAGCCGAAGCCCCTTCGTCTTCATCGCCGCGCCGAACTGGTCGGTCGCGTCCAGCTTGATTTTCACGCCCTCGCCGACAATCGCGACCGCATTCGTCGGCGCGAACGACAGAACCGAAACCTTCAACGCCTCTTCTACCGGCAGACGCTTCGTGACGGCGAGTTCGCCCAGCGTCGCGGTCACGGACGCAAAACCGCTCGTCGTCGGCGTGAAGCCCCCCTCGCCAAACGCACCGTCCTCGCTCGTCCATGCCGGCTCCACCGGCTTGAACCGGTCGCCGCCCATCCACAACGACGCCGCAACCTTGCACGGCACGCCTTCCTTCAGCACCGCCTTCGCCGCGTCGATCTTCAGGCCGAGCGCGCCCGTCGCTCCATGCGGCTTGCCGTAAACCGAGAAGCAGAAGAGCGAAATGCCGTATTGCGTCGCCTTTTCGAGACCCTTCACGCGCACCCATCGCGCCTTCTCGCCGTTGAACGCCAGCTTCTGCAGCCCCGCAATCCCGTTGCGTTCGCCGCCAACCGTCTTCCAGCTTGAACCGTCCATCGACGCCTGGAAGAGGAACTTCGCCGCGTACGAATTCTCCCACTTGAGCTCCGCGCCGTAGAGCGCGACTTCCTCGTCAAGATCGACAGTCGCCGTCAGGTCCGTCTCATCGTGCGCGCTGCCCCAGCGCGTCGTGTCGTCGCCGTCGGTCAGGTTCGAGCCGGGCATTCCGGCGTTCTCCTGCGACGAGACGACCGTCTTTTTGCCGAGCGCGAGATCCGGCAGCACCACACCGTCTGGGACGAGGGACGGGAGTTGAGAGCTATTACTGATGAGTTGTGAGCTACTGGTTGCGGCAGGTGTCGTCATGATTTTTCCGTCAGGACGGCTCACCGTAAGCACGCGCGGTTTCGCCGCCACCGTGCCGACCGCTTTGCCCGTCGCAGCATCGAAGAATGTCACCGTCCGCGGCGTTTCTGCCGCGTTGTAGACCATCAGCGTACGCTTGCCGTCCTTGAGGAACGCGCGAGCGCATGGATAGTCGGCACGGACGCCGAAATCGAGCTCGCCCCACGTCAGGTGGCTGTGCGTCGCCCAATAGGTCATGTGGCCCGTGTCCGCGTTCATCGCGGCGGACATCTTTTTCTCGCGAAGCTCGTCGAAAATCTTTGCCGCCTGAAGAGGATCGTGGCGCTGGAGGTAGGAAAGAAGGACGTTTCCGAGGGACTCGTTGCCGACGGCAGGCGTCTCGTGTCCGTCACGCGTCTTCCCCTTCTCGAACCAGCCACCGATCTCCTTCTTCTCCCACATCTGCTCCCAGTCCCACTTCGCGAATTTGAGGTCCTCGCTCAGGTAGTCGAGCGCGGGCGTGTTGGGGAGCCACTGGATCGAATGCATCCAAACGGGATCGCCCGAAAAGTACGTCCACCAGCCGACGCCGTGGCACGTCAGGTTGGAATTGTACGGGTGTTTGAACTTCGTGTAGTCGATGTTCTCGCGGTCGCGGTCGAACCAGTATTCCGCTACGCCACGCGCCTCACTCACGTAGCCGAAGATCGCCGCATCGCGCATCGCGTCGTCGCCAAGCGCAAGACCGAGGAGATAGAGCCCGCCCCAGCCCTGCATCGCCTCCGACGTAGATTCCTGTCCGTTGCCACCGCCATCACCGACGCCACCTGCGAACGAGTGGCCCGCCCACGGATCGAACGTGCGGAAGAACGGGAAGCGCTTTTCAGTGCGGTCCCAGTTGGCGTAGTCGCCTGCGATGAGGCGCAGCATCGGGCCGAACTTCGCCTTGAAGTCGTCGTCCACAAGGCAGAGGAGCGCGCCCGCGTAGGTGAAGTAGCCGTAGTGGAAGTGGTGGTCGTTGAACGCATCGGAATCGTAGCTCGTCCCTTCGCCGACCATGCCGCCCCATTTCGGAACAAAGGAGAAGAAGAAGCGTTCCTCGCCTGGTGTCCACGTGAGCCAGTCCTCGAACTTCGCACGAAGCTTGCCGTGCGCCTTGAGGAACGTCGCCTCGTCGCCGATCTCGCGCGCCGCCATCATCGCGAACGCCATCTGCAAGAGCCCCTTGCCGCCCCAGTAGGTATCACCGCCGAAACTGCCGCGCGCAGCGTAGTCTGCCAGCAGTTCCTTAAAAGTCGACGGATTATATCTTCCCCGCTTGTCCGCCGTAGCCTTGGCGGAGGCGGATTCCCCATTCCTTGGCGCAGCCCAGTAGGGAAGCATCCCTGCAAACGGATAGGTGATTGAAAGCGAATTGCCCGCCGCCACACGCTGCTTGCCGCGCGGCGTTTCCCACACGAGCCCGTCAATGCACCTGAACTGCGGCGCCGTGCGCTTCAGGTGGTGCGGCTGAAAACCCTGCAGCGCGACAACCGTTCCCTGTTCCCCGCTCCCCGTTCCCCGAACATCCTCCGTTTCCACATTCCAAGTCGTCTTCAGCTCAGCCTTCTTCTCGTCATACGCCCACTCGACGCGCGTCGAACGGACGACCGCGTAGGCATACGGCGTCAGCGCGGCGAAATCCTCCTTCTTGTTGAGAAGCCCCACCACCACGAACGTCGCATTGTCCGTCCAGACGCCGTAAAGGTCGTCGCCAACCTTGAGGACATAGGCGGTCTTGTCCTTGCCGAGAACTTCGCCCGCGCCGCCCTCCGTCGTGATCGCGGGCTTGAGACCGCCCGCGAACTCGATCCATGTAAACGGCGAGCCGTGCACAAGCGTTGCCGTGATGCGCGCATCGCCGTCGCGCAAAACCATCTTCACGTCCCAATCATGCCAGTCATCCACTTCCGTCGCCTGCGGGTTGAATTTGCCAGCCGCTCCGACGATGACGGCGCTCCGCTCCTTCATCTCGGTGCCGTTGTCGATCCAATAGGACGGAAACGCCACGCGCACGCCGCTTGCGTCGATGTGGACTTTCGCGGGATAGCTCCAGAGGTTCCCCGACCAGCGCGACACGAGCACGTCCGTCCACCAGTCGTTTGTCGGGATCGGATCGCCCTTCCGGCGCTCGGTCATGTAGATGGGGCGCGTCTGCATGATGCGCGACTGGTCGCCCCAGTGCCGCGTCGAGCGCGCGAGTCGCCACGGCGCATAGGAGGCGTAGCTGCCCTCGCCGCACCGAATCACCTCCTGTGCGGCGACATCGAGCGTCATCGCCGCAACGGTGGCAAGGGTTAAAATTGCTTTTTTCATGGCTACACCTTCGGCTGGCGTTTCGGCCAAACAGTCCGAAACATGGTTGCTTTAGGGCTTGATGCTAAGTTGCCGTTACCTCACGAAGACCGAGAAGCCAGGACCGCCGATCGTGAGACTGCCCGCACCAGTCAATATCGAGAGATTGTCCTTATTAAACTCACCCTTCTTCTTCTCGCCATTGACGAAGAGCGCCGACACTTTCAGATTGTACCCATTAAGGTCTATCTTGACATCCTTTGCGACAGGAATATCCAGCGCACCAATGCGCGTGTTCTTCGTCAGCTTCACGCGAGCACCCGTCTGGATAGTCCAGTCGGTGTCACGCGCGGAAGCTGGGAACGGCTCAAACCAGACGATTGAGACCCTGCGGTACTCGTTCTCCTCCCCGGGATTGAAGGTGCCAAGCACTTCGATGGAGAAGTCGCCCTGACTCGCGGCGGCGCCGTTCACGTGGAATAGGGGCGCGTTGTCCTTGAAGAATTCGCCGTTGATGTCCTCGTCCGAGTGCTTGGTGTAGAACGTGTAGGAGCATGCGGCGAGGAGCGTCCCGTTGCTGCTCAGCGAATAAAAGTCGAAGAGCGGGGCCGTCACGTTCCATGTGCCGTAGGGTGCGCCGTTGAGGTCGTCAACCCTGGTATTGGAAACTTGCGCGCTGCGGGCGACCAGAGGGCCGACACCGGTGAGAGTGCCAGTCCGCAACAAAACGCCCTGTACGGTCTTGTTCCCAACATTCACGTCACCGTTGACGGTAGAGTATCCGTCGAGGAAGAGAACCTGGCTGTCTGTGTTCAGGGCGGGCACTTCGCCAACCCAGGCTCCATTCATGTAAACGTAGTCGAAGTCGCTCGCGACAAACTGCCCCGACTTTGAGGCGAGAATTTCCGTGCTTTCGGCATTGACGATCGCGATCGTGAAGTGGTAAACCGTCAAATCGGCCAGCCCGTTGACCGAGGCCGTGGCCGTCCCGTCGGACACTGTCATGACGGAGCCGGCGAGAACGTCGGCGTCCGCCGGCGCGGCTGTGCCGTAGGCGAACTTGACGAGCGTCCCCGTCTCCTGTGAGCCGATGGTGGCGGTCAGCGTGGCCGAGGTCGAGGTCGCGTCGGCGGAAACGGCGTCAATCCTGTTCTCAGCCACCGTTGGCGAGTAGGACACGGTGACGGTCGTGCCGACAACGTCAACTGAGAAATAATCGATCCAGGTTGTGGCGTCAATCGCCGCGCCGTCGAGCGTGATCTTGCCGTTGTCAACAAGCTGCGACTTGACCGTCGCCGCGTCGTGGACATCTCCGGCATCGGCGCCGAACGAGAATGACGACGGGAAACCGGAGATGAAATTGATGCCGCCGGCAGGAACGGTTGTCCAGAAGCCTGCCACGCCGTCGGGGGCGCGTGTCGTCGCGAAGTTCGAGTTCTTGAGCGAAATCACGTGCGGGTCGCTCTGCACAACGACGGTGGAAAGCGTCACGCTGGAGTTTTCAAAAGTGATGTCGCCGTTGAGGTTGCTGTCGTGATTGCCGGCGTTTGCCTGCGTAATCGTGGCGCCAACATAATGGTCGGTGGCATAGAGATGGAAGTTATCGGACAAGGCGAATACTGTGTTGGAGCCGAACCAGCGGATGTCGGTACCGGCGGTAGGCGCGGTGTCGCTTGCGACAAGGGGAACCTTGTCAAGCGCCCAGTTTGACGCCGTTGAGAGGTTGCCGTCCGATCCTATATACTCGTAAACGCCGGTGAGCTCGCCGTAGTCTCCATAGACGATGTTTCTCGCCATGGCGGCGGAGGACGCGGACGTCGTGCTGTCGTATGCCACGAAGACGCGGATATAGTTAATTCCGTCGGCGAGAGCCACTGTCTCGTTGTAGCTCGTCGTTGCCGCGACGTCGGATGCGACCTGCGTGAGTTTGCCGGCCCAGTTGGCAATATCATCGCCGAGGTCTGTCGAGGCGCATCCGATTGAAACGGTGGCGTTGCCGCCGCTGTATTTCGTGACGGTGAAACTAACGGACGCCTGGCCGTCCGCGACAGAATCAACCGAAACCGCCCCGACATCCCATCCGGCGAGAACCTTGAAGGAAAGCGTCGTCGTGCCGTCGCCGTTGTCGGTGGCCTGGAACTTGGAGTTATACGTCGCTTCGTCAATAGTCGCGCCGTTATAGCGGATCAGGGGAGTCGCCCCGGAGAAGAAAGTCGTGTAGGGATTGGAGCTCAACGAGGACTGGAACGTGTATTTCGCGGCACCCTCGGCACCGTCAACGAAATTCAGGTATCCGCCAGCATGATAGAAGCCGGAGCTGTGTCCTGTTCCGCTGTTCGCGATCTCCGCGTCGGAAATCGTGACGGGGCCGGTGATCAGCGCGACGAGCGAGCACGAGACCTTGCCGCCCGTGTAAACGGGGCTTGTCGCACCCCCTTCGCTCTTGAGCTCGTTGACATCCCCGACGGAAGCCCCGTTCCGCAATGTCAGCGAGGAGATCACAAGGTTGTTGCCGCCGCGTGACACGGTGATGTCCCCGTCAATCACGACTTCGTCTGTTTCACCGGGAACGCGGTTCAGGTCCCAGTTTTCCGCGTTGCCCCAGCCATAGGTTCCGGCACCGCCCGTCCAGGTGATGGTGTCGGCGAAGAGTTGTCCCGCGAGTGCGGCGAATGCGATTGTGACGAGTTTTTTCATGGCTTTCCCTTTCTGGTGGCGCTATTATAGCATAATTGACGGTTTTGCAGATATCTATTCAAGCACAAAAAATGTGCCCTTTTGCGTTACCTGGATGTGCTTCGGCCTGAAGGGCCTCGCACCAAGACGATAGCGTTAAGGGCCTCGCGGCAAGACGATAGTGGTTAAGGACCTCGCGACAAGACGCCGAGATAATGGCCGCGGGACAAGACGCCAGCATTAAGGGCCTCGCACCAAGACGCCTATCCTTCAATCCGGAACACAACGACTAAATCGAAAGTCTGTAGCCGACGTCGCGTAGAGCGATAGCCCACCCGTCGTGGAAGTAGCAAAGTCTGCGAGCGCGTCGTTGATACCATGCCAGGCATCATAGCGCGATGAGCCTGGTGCGGCAACGCGGGAGAGAAGCAACAACCGCCCGTCGGCAAACTGCCGAGGCTCGTCGCCCTTGGGCCGGTAGACGAGCGCGAGCGGGTCGGGCACGGCCCTGATCATTGGCGCACCACGAGCTATGAGCGCCCGCGCCACTTCGCGCTCACATGGCGAAATAAAAGTTCCGGCAAGAACAAAACCCTTGTCGACGGCTGTCATCAGACGCGCTACCACGGTAGAATAGCCTTTCCCTGGAATTCGCCGAGAGAGCCTAATCGCGCAAATTTTTCTTTCAGGGGCCAAGAGCTCAATCGCGCCCGCTGCGCTCCACCACTCGTCCCCTGGGATGCGCGGAGATGAAATAGGCTCAACCACCTTGAGCGGCGGCGGATGACCATGCATGAGATGCCATTTAAGAGGGTTGTTCTCGATATATTTGTCGGCAAGCTCGATTATCTCCCGACTGAGACAGAGGCGGTCATGGTAGCCGCGCTCCCACTCGAATTCAACGCCGATTTTCGCGCAACTGAATTTTGTCCAGCGCTTGAAGTTGTTGATAAACTGCGCAAGCCTGGCGAGCGGACGATCCATGCCCGGCTTGAGATAGAGCCTTAGATGCACATGGTCGGGCATGATCACCGATTTCTCCACAATGATGTCGTCTCGTCGGCGCTCTTCGATGGAGAGTGTCGACAATGCCGCCATCCCTGCAGGAGAATAGAGCAGTTTTCCGCTGTTGCCGACAGAACCAAAAACTTTGGCGCGCCTCGCGACCGCAAAGGTGATGAAAATCGCCGCACCACGCGAGTAGTCATAGCCCTTGAAGCGGCGATAATGACCGGCCCCGGCACAGCGAGCTATTGTCTTTAAAGCCATGGGCAGATTATATCACAAACCAGGGGCCCTTGGTGTGCTTCGGCCTGAAGGGCCTCGCACCAAGACGATAGCGTTAAGGGCCTCGCGACACGACAACAGCAGGGGTAGAGACAAGGCAACAGGCCAAATAGCCGCGCGACAGAGCGATGTGGCTGGCTTTAGCCTTTTAAGTCACTCTGTCGCGAGGCTGTTGCGACCGCCGTCTTGGTGCGAGGCCCTTTAGGCCGAAGCACACAAAGGCCGAAGCACACCTTAGTCGGCAACGTACTCGATGTCGTCGAGATAAAAGGCAAACGGCTTCCCCTGGCCGCCGAAGTTGAAGCCGAAGCCAGTCTTGATCTGCGAGAGGTCTTCGCCGTCGAGCGGGATGCGGTAGCGCGTCCACGACTTCTTCAGCACGACGTTCTCGAGCTTGCGGTTCGCCGTGTCGTGGAACGGCTTGTCCTTGCCGATGCCGCCGCAGAAGAACTTGACCTTCTCGCCGCCCTTCTCGCCGCGGGCCCAGAAGACGAGCGTGTTTGCGGCCGTGAGGTTGAACCCGCCATCCGCCTTGCCCCAGTCGTTCGCAGGACTCTGCCACATGACGCCAGCCCAGTTGTCGTTCGCGGTGTAGGAGACCTTCATGCAAGCCGAGCCGGAATGCGGCTTTTCCGAGCATCCGTCCTCAACCTTGAGCGAGCCCGTGTTGCCCATGTAGCCCGAGACAAACCAATGCTGCGGCTCGTCGCGATACACCGCGAACGGCATCTTCTCCGCGCGCCTCTCCTTCTTCGGCTTCGGACCCTTCCCTACCATCGGCCAGTTCGCATACGCGGCGTTGCCCTTGCCGTCGAAGCAGTACGCATAGAGGCGGTAATTTCCACCGCCGGGGAGCTTCACCTTTACCTTGTTCGTGCCCTGGCCCCCGACGATCGACTCGTCCCAGCCCTCGGGCATCGCGAGCCCAAGCCCGGCCTCTCCGTAGTAAGACGCCTCGTCAACGAGCGTCCACCGCCACGTGAGCTTGTCGCCTTCTGGATCCTTCGCGGAGACAGACGCGGAAATCGTCTCCCCTTCCGCCGGCGCGTCCTTCGTGACCTTCACCTCCCCGATGCGCGGACAGCGGTTCGCGACCTTGCCGCCCCAGAACTTCGCAAGCGTCGCGACGACCTCGAGTTTCGTGCCGTCGGGAAGCATCGTGCCGAACCAGGTCGGAGAGCCCTCGTTCTTGTGTCCCCACGTGAAGACATAGCCGCCGAGACACCACTTGCCCTTCTCGTCCAAGATCGTCTTTTCGTAGACTTCGCGGTACCAATCGGCCTTGTATGTGGAAGTCCACTCCAGCGGAAGCCCGTTGGGCGCCTTGCCGCATTCGTTCGCGCCCTTCGGCCCGTATTCCGTGAGGATGTAGGGGATCTTGCCGCCGAGCTCGCGCCAGCGCCTGCCGACGCTCGTCGCCCCGCCATAGGAGTTGATGCCCATGTACTGCAGCTCGGGCGCAAACTCGAGAATCGCGTCCGCCTTCTCCTTCCACATGTCCGCGACGACCGTCCCGACGGGATGGTTCGGATCCGCCTCCTTCACCTTCTTGGCAAGGCGGTTTATGAACTGCCACATCTCCTTCGGGTTCGGCTCGCCAAGCTCCATCTCGTTGCCGAGCGAATAGCAGAGGAGCGCCGGATGGTTCTTTATCTTCGCGACCGTCTCGAGCACCTCGCGCTCGGTCCTTTCGAGCGCCACCTTGTCGAGATAGCTGAAGCCGTGGTTGTGGTGGCCGAGCCAAAAGCCGAGCATTACGGTGTGGCCGTACTTCTGCGCTTCGTCCAGCTCCGCCTTCGCCTTGTCCGCGCCCCAGGTGCGGAACGAGTTTCCGCCGATCTCCTTCAGCAGCGCCTTCGAGCCGCCGCCGCCGCCGCCCTTTATAAAATAGGGCTTGCCGTTGAGCGTGAGATGCCAGGCACCGGTCGAACCCTCGATGCGGACAACCGAGCCGGCACCGTGCAGGGCGAACGCGGCAAAAAGCGGGAGAAGTGCAACAAGTTTGGTTTTCATGTCTCCCATTATACTATTTTTTATACAGGTCTGCACACTCTAATGCGTTACAAAAACATGACCGATTGCGTCATCGCTCGGATTCTGGTACAATAACGGCATGGATACCGTCCTATTCATCACCGACCTTCACGTCGGCTCGCACGTTCCTGAGTTCGCCGGCGTCTACGAACGCGCGGCGGCACACCACTGGCGCGTCATCGAGCTCGAGCTCTCGCGTTCCGTTCGTCCCCTGCGCGAACTTGTCGCGCAGTGGAAGCCAGCGGGCTGCATACTCGAGGGATGCACCGTCAAGCCCGCGGAAGCGAAGCGGGCGTTCAAGGGCGTACCAGTCGTAAACCTCGACCCCGACGCCGGCACGTCTGTCTCCGCCCGCTATGTCGTCGAAAGCGACCCGGAGACGATTGCGGCCTGGGCTGCAAAGGAGCTCCTTCGCACCAAACCCGCCTCGTGCGCGTACTTCGGATGGTGCACGAAGACCGTCTGGAGCGCAGAACGGGGGTCCATCTTCAAGAAGACCGTGCAACGCGATTCGAGTCTCCCCTTCACCAACTTCAAGGACGACTGGGAAATCGGAGACACTCTCGGCGTGCAGAAAAAGCTCGCGAAGTTCCTCGCGCCGCTCGCGAAGCCAGTCGGCATCTTCGCGGTAAACGACTATGCCGCCGTGCAGGTCGCCGAAGCTTGCAGACAGTCGGGGCTAGATTGTCCCGGCGACTTCACACTCGTCGGAGTCGACAACGAGGAGATGCACTGCGAATGCGCGGACCCGACCATCACTTCGATAGAGCTGGACTTCCGCGAGGCAGGCCGTCTCGCCGCCGACCTTCTCGCGGAGCTGATCGCAAACCCGAAGCTTCCACCGCGCCATCTCAAGTTCGGGCCTGTGCGCCTCGTCCGCAGGCAGTCTACGCGCGCGCTGAGGTTCAACGACCCGCGCATCACTCGCGCGGTCGAGAGAATTCGGCGCGACGCCACGGCAGGGCTCACGGCCGCCGACGTCCTCGCAGAACTGCCCTTCTCGCGGCGCGTCGCCGAGAAGCGCTTCCGCGCGGCCACCGGCAAGACGATACTCGAAGAGATTCAGGACGTCCGCTTCGAGAAGATCTGCGAGCTTTTGGCTACCGACATCCCGATCGGGCATATCGCCGGCAGATGCGGAATGCAGTCAGACTCGTTCCTTAAGCGCTTTTTCAAGGCGCGGACGGGGCTGACGTTGCGCGAGTGGAGAAATCGCCAGATGCGACTAGCCCAGCGCCGTAGAGCGTGAGCGTCGGGTCGATGACAAAAGGAAGGTCGAGGTCTTTCAGGACCCACTTGGCAAAGCCGCCAGTCGCGACAAGGCGGAAGTCCGTCTTGAAGTTCTTTTTAAGCTCGGCCACGATCTCGCGCACCATGCCGCGATAGCCGACGAGCGCGCCAAATCGCATCGCCTCCTCGGTCGAGCGGCCAATCTTGGGCGCGCGCCCCGAGCCGATCTTCATGCGGGGGAGCTTTGCCGTCCTCTCGAAAAGGTAGTCGCGCATCAGCGGGAACCCGGGTGCAATCACGCCACCGCGCCACACGCAGTCGCGCGTGACTACTGCGGCGGTGAGCGCCGTCCCGAAATCCATCACGAGCACGGGCGCACCGTAGCGCGAAACAGCGCCGGCGGCATCTGCAAGACGGTCTGCGCCGATAGTCTCGGGCTTGGGGTAGTCGAGTTGGAGTTTTGAGTTGGAGTTGGAGAGTGGAACTTTATCGCCCCGTTTAAGTTGGAGTTTCGAGTTGGAGTTGGAGAAAGGAATCTTTTTAACTTTTTTTGTGGCAAAGCAACGATAAGTGACCTGGCGGAAGGCAAGGCCGTGCGACTTCGCGAACGCGCGCCATACGCGGTCGACTTTCGGCACGACAGAGACGTAGGCGAGGGTGAGTGGGTGAGTGGGGGAGTGAGAGAGTGGGTGAGTGGGGGAGTGAGAGAGTGGGTGAGTGGGGGAGTGGAGGAGTTTTGCCAGCGACTCGACGGCACGAGATGCCTCGCCAAAGCCGCCGTCACAATGCGCCACATGACTCACACGGCCGTCGGACCAAAGTCCCACGGCCGTGGAGGTATTTCCTACGTCTACAACTACGAGTCTCATTCGCAGAGACGCAGCTGCTGGTCGCAAAACGTCCTTACGTAGCCGTCGTCAGTCGCGGCTCTCGCCCGCTTAAGCGCGGCGACCCATGTCTTGCGGTGTTCCCGGGACGGCGACGATCCGGCAAATACGCACGCCGGCTCATTCAAAGACTTCGGACACATGACGAGCTGCGTCACGGCGGCGATCTGGGTGAGCGCGACCGGGTCGCCGTCATAGGACGTGCCAATCTTCGCCAAGAGCGCGTCGGCCGCAGCGGGCGTCTCGACGAACTTCCTCAGCACATCGGGCTTCGTCGCTTCCTCGACGAGCTTCGGGTTGGCGCGCTGCCACTCGTAGGCCATCTGGTAGCCGTCGACATGCGCCATCGCGTCGCCATACGAGGCGTAGGCGGTCGCATTGGGCTGACCAAGCTCGCACTTGGGCTCGAACTCACCGTACTTCTGCGTGGCGCAGCCGGCCGCGAGAAGAAGGATGAACGACGCAAGGCTCGACACACGAACAAGTTTTTCCTTCGCAATCATCTTAAAAACTCCTTTCATTTTGCAGCAGCGCTGACAACTCTGCGTCTTTGCGCCTCTGCGTTAAAATCAGCCGAACATTTCCTTACGCCACGGCTCGCGCATCATGTCCTCCTGGTAGAGGAAGCGCTCGGCCGCCTCGTCGTTCTTCGCATGAAGCGTGTCGGGGTCGAACTCGAAGCCGCGCCCAAGGCGCCACGCGACGATGGCGAGGTTGAACATCGTCGATGAGCGGAAGCCGTTCGACTCGTTGAGCGCGAACGTCTTGCGGTTGACGCACGAATCGATGAAGTCCGTCTGCTGGGGCGCAGGCTTCGGGAGCTCGGCGAGCGTCTTGAGGACCTTCTCTTCGGGCCACCACGTGCCGTCCGCCTCGCGAATGCGGAGCGTCTTTCCGTCCTTGTCCTTCTTGTAGACGCAAAGGCCGTTCGACCCGCGCAGAAGCGGCTCGTCCTTGAGTGACACGTCGCCGTCGAGGATTACTTCAGTGCCGTCTGCGTATGTCAGCGTGAAGCGGTCGAAGCTGCCAACCGCCTCGGGATGCTGCTTGAGCCCCTTGTAGTCAATCTTGACAGGCGAAGTCTCATCTTTGCAAAGGAGGTACTGCAGCGGGTCTAGGTAGTGCTGCGCCATGTCGCCAAGCCCGCCGGAATCGTAGTCCCAGTAGCCACGGAAGGACGTGCCAAAGCGGTGGTCGCTGTAGGGCTTCCACGGCGCAGGGCCAAGCCACATGTCCCAGTCGAGACCCTCGGGAATCATCTGCGCCTTGTCCTGGACGCGACCTGACCAGCCGAACTTCCATGAGAAGCCCTGACCCTGGCCGAAGACGCACTTGAGTGGACCCTTACCGAGAAGCCCGTTCTCGACAATCTGGCGAATCGGCTCGACGGTAGTGCCGAAACCATAGAACGTGTCCTTGAAGCGGAACCACGTGTTGAGGCGGAACATGCGCTTCTGCGCCTTGATCACCTCCTTCACGCGAATGCCCTCGCCAACAGTGCGAGTCATCGGCTTTTCGCACCAGACGTCCTTGCCGGCCTTCGCGGCCATCACGCTCTGGACGCCGTGCCAGTGTGGCGGCGTGCAGATGTGGACGATGTCGACGCCTGGGTCGTTGATCAGCTCGATGAAGTTCTTGTAGCCCTTGATCTTGCCCCAGCCCGCCTTTTCAGCAGCAGCAAGGCCAGCCGCGACACGCGGAGCGTAGCAGTCGGTGAGACCGACGAGCCGCGAACCCTTGAACGGCAGGTGGTTTGCGCTGTGCGCGATCTCGCCGAAGCCGATCAACGCGCGAGTAAGCTGGTTGGAAGGAGCAGTCGCCCCCCAAAGGACCTTTGCCGGGACGATGTTGAACGCCCCGAGCGCGGCCGCACCCTTCAGGAATTCTCTTCTTTTCATATCGCTGTGGATTCCCTTTTCGTGTGGTTAGTGTTTTTCGTGGTCTTGCAATCGTCTGTATCAGACCGTGCGCCATTCGAGCGAGAGGTCCACCGACCCAGCTGAGTGGGTGAGGCAGCCGAGCGAAATTGCGGTAACGCCCGTCGCGGCGACCTCTTTCGCGCGCTCAAGCGTAATGCCGCCGGAGGCCTCGGTCTTGGAAATCCCCTTGCACATCTTCACGCACTTCTTCATATCAGCGCAGGACATGTTGTCTAGCATAATCCACTCAGGTCTAGCCTTAAGCGCGCTCGCGCACTCCCGCAAGCTCTCGACCTCGACCTCGACGGCGAGCTTCGGGAACTTCTTCCGCGCCGCGACGACGGCCTGGTCGAGCTCGTCGGGATTGCCACCCTTCCAGAGACGGCGGTGGTTGTCCTTCATGAGAACGCGGTCGTACATGCCCATGCGGTGATTCGTACCGCCACCGCAAAGGACAGCATACTTCTCGAAAACGCGAAGCCCCGGCGTCGTCTTGCGCGTGTCGAGAATGAGAGTGCCGTAGCGCTTCGTCGCGTCGACGAACTTCCGCGCGAGCGTCGCGGTTGCGCACATGCGCTGCATGAAATTTAGTGCCGTGCGCTCGGCGGCGAGAATCGACCGCGCCTTGCCGCGGAAGGAAAGGATCGGCTCCTTCGGCTTCACGACGGAACCGTCTGACTTGTGGATCACGACCTTGATCTTAGGGTCCACCGCCTTCATGACGGCCTTTGCGACAGTCGCGCCGGCGACCACGCAGCCAGTCCCCTTCGCGTATATCTCGCCGGTCGCGACGGCCTTGGGGTCAACAAGCGCTTTGCTCGTCGCATCGCACCATTTCGACTTGCGCGCGTCGAGCGCGTCGGCAAGATCCTCGTCCAGCGCGAGCCGTACGGCTGCGCGGGCCCTCGTGGAAAGCATGACGTCCTTCATGGAAGAGACGTCCTTATGCGGGCATCAGGAATTCCCAATGCTTGTAGATCATCACCGTGAGCGTGACGGTAACAGCAAGGGCTATAAGGCCAAAGACAAGCGCGGCCGTGGCCGCATTCTTGCTGATGTAGCCGTTGCGCGGCGCCGCGGTGGTGGCTACGGGATCGAGCTTAAACCTGTCGGCGATCGCAGCCCCGCCGGCACCCTCGCCGCCGGCAACCTTCATCGGCTTGGTCTTTTTGATTTTCATGCCGACAATTATACCGAAAACCCGCCCTTGAAGTCAAGGGCGCCGATTAGAAGCGGTAGGTAAGAGTGCAGCCGGCCGCGTGGGAGAGGCCGTGGCGGCACTCCATGCGGTAGTTGCGCCCAAGACCATCCTTCATATGCATGCTCTTCGCCTCCATAATGACGAGCCCGTAAGTAACGTCTATCTGGAGGTTCTGGGTAATGCGCCACGAAACGCCGCCGCTCACGATCTGGCGGTCACCGGGGGGAAGCATCGTCGACTGCTGCTCGTACGAACAGACGTTCGTGTCGTAGACATAGGAGACGACGGCCGTCCAGTCCTTCGCGAAGTCCCACGACGGGGCGATGCCGACGCGCCAGCTATCGTGCCAGTTCAGCTTGATTTTCTTGTCGCCCTGCGCGGCGGGCAACCTGAAGAGAAGCGTGTCGAGCTCAGACCAGTCGGTCCACGAAACCATCGCACCGAGGTGCCAATCGGACGTGATGTCCCAGTTGATGCCCGCGGCGATCGACTGAGGGATGTCGAGGTTCGCCGACGCCGCGCCGCGAGAGTCGGTGCCGGGCATGCGAAGGTTCGAGTGACCCTTCACGCGCGTATCGATCTTGGACTTGTAGACCGCACCGACGGAGAGGTTTTCGAGAATCTTGTAGCGAGTACCGATCTGCCAGCCGCACGAGGAAAGGCCGTTGTTGCCGTGCAGGTGGTTGCGAATCGACGCATACTGCGGATTGACGTCCGCAAGGTACGCCATCGGATAGGAATACTGCTCGAAGTCGAAGTAGAGAAGACGAGCACCAGCACCAATCGACCAATCGTCGGTGATGCGATAGGAGACGTTCGGGTTGATGACGAAGCCCTCGATCGTCGTCTGCTTCGAGCTCCAGGCCATGAGGCTGTCATGGGCGTAGCGCGTGCCGAGGCCGTATTCGGGCGTAACGCCGAGACCAAACGTGAAACCCCAGAGCGCAGGAGCGACTACCTGGAAGTGAGGAAGGACGAAAAAGCCAGGATCCATAGGCGAGCACTTGTATTGCTTGCCGTCGCGGGAAATGCTAATGCGCCCACGCGGGTGCTCCGTAACAAAGCCAACCTGGACTGTGATGTTTGTAATGTCGTCGAGTGTTGCCGGGTTGATCGAGTTCGCAGAGCCGTCAAGACCCTTGCCGAGCAATGCCCCGCCGTAAGATGTGCCGATGGCCGTTGGCTCATAGAGAGCGAAACCAGACGCAAACGCAGCCGATGCCGCGAGAACAGCCGTAGTCAGTGCCAGAAGCTTCTTCATTTTATGTTTACTCCTTGTTGATAATGTGTTTATTACCTGTTTAGGTGTAACAGTGCGACATTATATGCTTTTCTGTCGCAAACGTCAATGGGGTATGTCAAGATTCTTTCAAAACGAAGAGTATTAGTCATATTTCTAACATTTTTAGCCACAAAGAACAGGAGAAACAGGAGAAGTAGGAGAGATAGGAGAATTGGTTTTAAGCCACAAAGAACAGGAGGGTCAGGAGTGGTAGGAGAGGTGGGAGAATTGGGTTTAGCCACAAAGAACAGGAGTGACAGGAGAAAATAGGAGAATGCTATCTCAAATCACGAAATATCCTAACTTGAATGTATGGCAGGAGTTTAATGACTTGTTAGACCGATACGGACATTGCTGGAACCATCTCCTGCTTCTCCTGTCCTTTGTGGCTAAAAATAAAACTACGCTACAACATCCTCCTGTTTCTCCTGTCCTTTGTGGCTAAAGAACCTAAAATTAGGCGGAGATAGAGCGGATCATATCGGAGACGCGCACCTTGACATTCGCGGAATTCGACTCGGCGCCGAGGACAATCCTAAGAACGCAGGACTCGAGAATTGCGTAAAGTCCCTCGGCCGTGCGCTCCGGATCAACTTCGGGAAGGAACTCGCCCTTCATCACGCCCTCGGTGACAAGCTTCGCAAACACGGCCTTGATACCGCCCGTAAAGCGCATAATGCGCGGGCTCATATCTTCGCCAGCGCGAACCATTGACAGCACAAAGTCGAAGATCGCCGACATGAACTCCTTCTTCTCGAAGAGAACGTCCGCAACGTGGAAACAGACCATCGAGAGTCGATCCGCCGCCTTGCCGCGCTTTGCGATCTCCGCCTTGCAGTCCTTCATTATCTGCCGCGTAGCCGCAAGAATCGCCGCGTCGAGGACTTCGCGCTTCGAGCGGAAGTAGCGGTAGAGGACCGTGCGGGCGACACCGGCCGACGACGCTATCATAATGAGCGTCACGTTGTCGTAGCCGACCTGAGAGAAGAGCTTCATCGCCCGTGAGGCGATCTCAAGTCGACGCGATTCGTGGTCTATTCTTGCGGACATACTCTAATTCGTTTTTCGCGAAGTTGGACTTCAGCGGCTTCACGATTATACCAAATTTCTCCGGCTCGCGGGCGATTGGCGAGTGGACGGTGAGCGCAAAGCGGTGCCAGAAGCACGACTGTATGAGCCCCTTCTTCGCGAGCGACTTGACGTACCGCTCGGCACCCTTCTGCTCCTCTTTCGTTTCCGTCGGGAAGTCGTACATAAGGTAGGCGTGGACGAATATCTTCGCCGCCCTGAAGCCCCTTAGCACCTTCTCCGCCGATGCGCACGTGATGCCCTTGTTCATCAACTTGAGAAGCCGGTCGTTCGCACACTCGAGTCCACCAGTCACCGCAATGCACCCAGCCCGCGCCATCTTCTTCGCGAGCGCGGGCGTAAAGGCGTTGTCGAAGCGGATGTTGCCCCACCACTCGACTTCGAGCTTTCTCCGCAAGATCTCGTCGCAAACCGCCGAGACGAGGGCGGGCGGCATCGCCTCGTCTACGAAGTGGACGCCGGAAAGAAAAGAGGGGAAGAACTCCTCTATCGCGTCGACGATCTCCGCCGCCTTGGGCATCTTGAAACACCCGATGTACGGAAGCTTCACGTCGCAGAACGCGCACTTCCGCCAGTAGCAACCACGCGCCATCACGAGCTTCACCCACTTGCCACAGTTCCACAAGTTCGTGACGAAGTTGTCGGTCTCGGCGACGTCAAAATACTCGCTCCAGTCGATACCATCGTAGTCCGGCTTCACGAACAGCGGCACATCTGCCGCGCTCGCCTTGCGGTCGCCGAGCAGCTTCGCAAATGGCGCATATCCCTCGTCGAGCTGGAATTCGTCGAAGTACTTGTACGGCCGCCTGTCCGTCATCTCGCGGAGCTCCGTCGAGACATAGCCGCCGCCGAGGACAAGCCGAACGCCCGGATAGCGCCGCTTTATGTAGCGCGCGATCTTGAACGCCGCGACGAGAGTCCCCGGGAACGGACAGGTTATGCCGACGATCGCTGGTTTCGTCTCTTCCATCGCCGCCTTGAGGTGGCGCTCGAGGGGCTTGTCGATCACTCCGCGCCGGCGTATCCTGCGCTCGAGTTCTCCGAAGTCGGTGACAGCGCGGCACAGGTGCTCGGCGTAGCGCGAGAAACCGAAGTCGGGATCAACGTTGTCGCGTATCCAGATGGCAAGCTCGTCAATCGCCTCGCTCGCCTCGCGCTTCGCCTCGACAGGCGCGGGGCCGCCGAGGAACTCGAGAAGCTCTCCCGTCGTTTCGTCTCCGTATTCGAGGAGAACGTCGCGGGCGACCTTTATCGAGAGATCGCGCTGGGCGACGTCAAGCCCGCGCGACTTCAAGTACCCCGCCAGGTGCATCGTCGCCGGATAGGGCGTATTCGGCTGCAGCAGCGGCGGGGTCAGAAGGAGAAGTTTACATCGCCTTCGCGAGGGCATTGCCGAACTCGGAGCACTTGATTTCGGTAGCGCCCTCCATCTGGCGGGCGAAGTCGTAAGTGACGGTCTTCGCGGCGATCACCTTGTCCATCGCGGCGATGATCTTGTCAGCGGCCTCAGTCCAGCCCATATACCTAAGCATCATCTCGCCGGAAAGGATGAGCGAACCGGGGTTGACCTTGTCGAGACCTGCGTACTTCGGCGCCGTTCCGTGGGTCGCCTCGAACACCGCGACGCCGGTCTGGTAGTTGATGTTCGCGCCGGGCGCGATGCCGATGCCGCCGACCGTTGCGGCGAGGGCGTCGGAAACGTAGTCGCCGTTCAAGTTCAAGGTCGCAATCACGTCGTACTCCGCGGGGCGCGTCAGGATCTGCTGGAGGAACGCGTCGCAGATGCAGTCCTTAACCGTGATCATGCGGCCGGTCTTAGGATTCTTGAACTCGCACCACGGCCCCTTGTCGATCAAGGTCGCGCCGTACTCGCGCTGCGCAAGCTTATAGCCCCAGTCGCGGAACGCGCCCTCGGTGAACTTCTGTATGTTGCCCTTGTGGACGAGCGTCACCGACTTGCGGTCATTGTCGATCGCGTAGTCGAGAGCCGCCTTGACGAGGCGCTCAGTGCCTTCGAGCGAGACGGGCTTGATGCCGATCGACGCCGTCTTCGGGAAGCGGATCTTCTTTACACCCATTTCGCCAAGGAGAAACGCCTTGACCTTCTCGACCTCGGGCGTACCATTCATCCACTCGATGCCGGCGTAGATGTCCTCGGTGTTCTCGCGGAAGATCACCATGTCGGTTAGCTCGGGGCGCTTCACAGGAGAAGGAACTCCCTTGAACCAGCGGACAGGCCTAAGGCATACGTAGAGGTCGAGCTCCTGGCGCATCGCGACGTTGATCGACCTGATTCCGCCACCGACCGGCGTCGTGAGCGGGCCCTTGATGGAGACAAGATTCTCGCGACACGCGTCGAGCGTTGCCTGCGGAAGCCACTCGCCAGTCTGCTTAAACGACTTCTCTCCGGCGAGGACTTCCTTCCACGCGATCTTGCGCTTGCCACCGTATGCCTTTTCAACCGCGGCGTTCCACACCGTCATCGCGGCGCGCGTAATGTCAGGGCCTGTGCCGTCGCCCTCGATGTAGGGAATAACAGGGTTCTCGGGAACGCAAAGCTTCCCGTCCTTCATTGTGATCTTTTCGCTCATTTCAGTTAGGTGGTTAAGTGGTTGGGTAGTTAAGTGGTTTTTGTGAAGGTGCTACTTGCCGAGGGCCTTCTTCAGTGTGCCGACGCCGCCCGATGGTCCTGCGCCCGTGAGGTCTGCCTCGTCGACCTCTACCTGTTCGGAGTCGATCCAGAAGCGGATGCGCTTGCCGCGCACGATCTGCGGCTGCGCCTTCGACTCGTCACGCACTTCGGCCGTGATGCCGTCGCCCGAATATAGGACGACAAGGCCGTTCTTCTTTGAATAAGTCGCCTTCGCGCCATACGCGCGGTGTGCGTCATTCGTCATCGCGACATGCCCGATCGCCACAACGCGGCGGACATCGCCCGCGGCGCGACGCATGTCGTCCGTGCCCTTCCCAGCTTTGTGAACGTCGTTTGTGCCCTTTGCCACGCGGTCCACGTCGTTTGTGCCCTTTGCAGCGCGATGGACGTCGTTGGTGCCTTTTGCGCGGCGCACGCCGTTTGTCGCGTCAGCATCGACTTCGAAGAAGAGGAACACGCGGTCGGCATGCATCTGATACTGCTCGTCGTCGACGTGAACATGGCCCTCGAAGCTCGCGATACCCTCCTTGCGGTTGTAGACAGTGGTGTCCGAAGTGATCTTCGCAGGGCGACCAGTCAGCTTCTTTTCCTTGGGTTTCTTTGGGAGTGGTTTCTCGACTTGCGACTCGGCATTGGTGACTGGGGGGACCGTCGTCTCGGCGGATTCTGGCACGACATTGGTGACTGGAGTATCAGCCGACACTGTCGCCGGCAAGATGCCGGCTTTCCCAGTTACAGTCTCCGTGACTGGGGTATCTGCAGCCGTGACTGAGGGAGCCGGCATCTTGCCGGCGGCAGTCTCGGCAGCTTGCGGCTCGGGTGTTACGGCTTGCGACGGCTCGGCGGCGTGTGGCTCGGCAGGCGTGTCCGTCATAAGCTCACCGAGTAGCGACGTAACCTCGGCGTCTGATTGTTTGGCGGGTGGCTTGTAGCCCTTTTCCAACACGCAGGGCTCGGCCAAGGTAACAAGGCCAACTGCAACGATAAATATCGAAAAAATGAACTTGTTCATGTTGTCACCTTTCGCTGCGAAGCGCGGGGTCGAGACGGTCACGCAGACAGTCTGCAAGATGGTTGAAGACGAGGACGAGCACGAAGATCGCAAGCGTCGTGAAAGTCATCTCCCACCAGACGCCCTGCCAAAGCCGAGCGCGCGCGTTGTTGATCATGACGCCCCACGACGGTTCGCCCTGCACGCCGATGCCGAGGAACGATATGAACACCTCGGTCGCGACGGCCGACGGGAAGCGTATCGAGAACTGGATGAGGACGATATGCGCGACGTTCGGCAGAATGTGCCGGAACATTATCCTGAGATGAGAGTAGCCAAGCACCTTCGCCGCCTGGACGTATGCACGGTCGCGATGCTTCATCACCTCGGCACGGATCGTTCGACATACACCGACCCACGTCGTAAAGCCAATGCCGAGGTATAGGCCAAGAAGTCCCTGTCCGACGACGAGCGAAATCGCAAGAATGAAGAGAAGTCCCGGCATAGATGCGACGGTCGCGCATAGCCAAACGACGACCGAGTCGACCTTTCCGCCGAAGTAGCCGCCGAGAAGCCCGAGGAACACGCCGAGCGGAATCGCGATGAGCGACGTCATGATGCCGACGTGGAACGCGATGCGCGTGCCCTGCACGAGCCGAAGCCCAACGTCGCGCCCGAGGTTGTCGGTGCCAAGCCAGTGCTCGGCCGATGGCGGCTGGTAGCGCTCCTTTGTGTTGACGACGTTGTAGGCCGGCGTTACGTCGCGCGCAAGGGCGACGCGATACTGCACCTCACCGTAGACGGCGGCTGCGAAATACGCAGCGAGGACGATAAGGCATATCTTAATTGAAAGTCTCATGTATCTTCTCCAAAACGATATCGACCACCTGCTCGAGCGTCAGGTCGGAAGAGTCGATTTCAATTGCACCGTCCGCCTTCCTGAGCGGAGCGTATTTTCTCGTGGAGTCTATCGCGTCGCGCGCAAGGAGCGACGCCTTGACAGTCTCCGCAGACTGGTTTGCGATCCCCTTCTCGACCTCCTCCTTATGGCGGCGCCTGGCGCGCGCCTCGGCAGACGCCGTGAGGTAGAAGCGTGCGGGAGAGTCGGGGAAAACGGCGGTCGTGATGTCACGTCCTTCGACTACGAGATCGCCGAAGCGCGTCATATCGCGCAGGAGCGCGGTAATCTTGTCGCGAACGGCCTTCACGGTCGCGACCTGCGAGGCATGGGCGTTGATTTCGGGCGTGCGGATGCGCTCGCCCGGCGGCTCGCCGCCGACATAGTAGGCGATTGCGCCGTTCTCGGGACGGCACTCTATCTCGACGGTCGGTGCAAAAGCCGCGACCGCGTCGGGATTGTCGGCATCGACCTTCCTGACGAGCGCCTGCCACGTCATGATGCGGTAGAGTGCACCAGAGTCGACGTGGAGGAAGCCAAGCTTCTTGCCGACAATGCGCGACACGGAGCTCTTTCCAGCGCCGCTCGGTCCGTCTATTGCGATAACTCTTGCCATGTTATGTCCTATTGTTAAATCGTTTTTCTACAGCCGCCCCGTCTCCTGGAGGAGCATCACCACGGAGTATCCGACAAAGACGAGAAGCCAGATCGCTGCCTCGCGGCGGCGAATCCTTCCGGGCTCCCTTGGGTTTCGACAGTTGAGACCGAAGAGGAGGATGGAGAGCGAAAGCAGCGCGTTTAGCGGAAGGTCGCGCCTGAGGACATAGGGCGAGAATTCGTCAACGGGCGAGATTACGCAGGCGAGCCCAACGACCGCGAGCATGTTGAATAGATTTGACCCGATTATGTTGCCGAGCACGAACTCATGCTCGCCGCGACGCGCCGAGGCGATGGCGCTCGCGAGCTCCGGGAGCGAAGTGCCCGCAGCGATGATGGTGAGCCCGATCATCAGGTCTGAAACGCCAAGCGTCTTGGCGAGATCGACAGAACCCCACACGAGGATATGCGAAGAGCCAACAAGAACGGCAAGCCCGACAAGCACCTTGACGACGGCGAGCGGAAGGCCCTTCTTGTCGGCTCCTAGCGAGGATGCGGCGCTGTCTGTCGCTGCGCCCTTTGTGCGCTGGTCAAACCAGCAATAAAGCGGCATCAAGAGGGCAAAGGCAGCGAGGAGAATTCCGGCGTCGAAGCGCGTGCAACGGCCATCGCGGAGAACGAACATCGAAAAGAGCGATATGGCGACAAGCCCAGGGCCGGCGACAAGCGTTGTTGATGGCCGCGCGACGAGCGGACAGATAAACGCCGAGACACCGAGAATCACCGCAACGTTGAAGATGCAGCTACCATAGGCATTGCCGAGCGAGAGGTTGGCATGTCCAGAAAGCCCCGACAAGGCGCTTACGCAAAGCTCGGGCGCGCTCGTCCCGAAACCGATGACGACCATACCGACCACGAACGGAGAAATGCCGAGCGCCTTGGCTACTTGAGCCGCGCCGTCTACAAACATACCGCTCGACCATGCGAGGGCAACAAGCCCCCCGATGATCATCACAATCGAGAGCCAAAGCGGTATGTCGGAATACATTGCGCTTATTATACCAAAAAAACGCAGGCCCTATGCGTCAAGCGTGGTCTTTGCCGATGAACTCGCAGGGGGCCTTCTTGGCGAGGAGCCCGCCAAGGAATCGGATGCCGTATGTCACGTGCGTGGCAAGAACGCCGCAGAGCGTTATGATCCAAACTACGGGATTGAGCGAGAAGGAAGTCAGCAAGACAAGGAGAATGTACGTAAGCATCGGCATCGAGATAAGCCCCTGCCAAATGCAGAAGAGCTCCACCGACATAATGTCCGGCTGCGGAATCGCGACGAGAATCGCCCAGATGAAGAGATACGCGACAAAGAGCGTCGGAATGAAATACGAAAGCCGAAGCGAATTGGACGGATAGCGCTTGCAGAAATAGCCACGGTGGAACGCGTAGCGTCCGAGCTGCCTCAAATGCGCCCCGAAAAGCGGACGACGATGGTGGCATACGACGACCCAAGGGTCGTAGACTATGCGCTTGCCAGCGTCGACTATGTCCTTGCAGAGAAGCGTGTCCTCACCCGGCCAGAAGTCGGTGCGGTAGCCGCCGAAAGAATCAAGAAGCGACTTCCTGACAAAGAGGTTGCAACTCGGGTAGTCGTCAACGTCGCGCCTGACGCCACCCGCCTTGTAGCGGTAGCGGTAGTTCCCCGAGACGAGCAAATTATCGTACACGCGCCCGCCCATGCGCGCGAGGAACGAGTCGCCCGGCGGCGTCACACCAGGCCCGCCGACTGCGCCAATTGTCTCATCCCCGAAATAGCGGACGGCGTATTCAAGCCAGTGCGCGTCGGGATAGGCATCGTCGTCGATGAAAGCGATGATCTCGCCCTTCGCCGCCTTGATACCAAGATTCCTTTTCTCCGCAGGCCTCACTTTGCCGGTTGGAATAACAGAAAGCTTAACGTCCTTGGGCAGGGGTTCGGGGTATCCACCGAGCGAAGCGAGCCGCGAAGCGGGCGCTATGCGTGGTGTGCCTGAACCCCCGTCCGTTCCATCCGGCAGCACTATCACCTCAAAATTTCTATACGACTGGTTCCCAAGCGCGGCAAGACACTCGTCGAGCATCCAGCTGCGGCGCGGGCAGGCGATCACCACCGAGACAAGCGGATCGTGGTCAAGCTTCGGCGGGACTTCGGCCTTCGCGTAGTAGCGAAGGACGCGCAAACGGTAGAAGACGGCGAGCGAGTCGAGCGCCATCGTCTTTACCGTGTTTGCCTTGAGCGCGCCGAACTTGTTGCCGAAGCGAATCACGACAGGCGCCTCGGCGATCTTCGCGCCGCGCTGGTGGGCGATGGCGAGAAGCTCCAAGTCGAACGCATAAGTCTTGACGAGCATGCGGCCGAGCGATTCGCCGAGCACTTCGCGGCGAAAGAGCTTCATGCCAGTCTGCGTGTCGGTTATCGGAAGCCCTACAAAGATCCTGACGAGCGTGAAGTAGACCCAGCTCACGAAACGGCGATGCCACGGATACTGCACGACGCTTCTCTTGTGGCGCTTCGAGCCGATCACGATGTCTGCGCTCTTCTCGACCATCGCTTCGAAGAACCACGGCGTCTGCTTCGGGTTGATGTCGAGATCACCGTCAAGCAGCATTACGTATTCGCCAGTCGACGCGTCGAACCCCGCCCTCAACGCGGCGCCCTTGCCGCCGTTCCTCTGGCATATAACTGGCTTTACGACGACATGCTCGTACTTCGGCTCGGCCGCGCGGGTAAGCGCCGCCGCAGTGCCGTCCGTAGAGCCGTCGTCAACGGGAACAAGCTCCGCCCTGATTCCGTGTGAATCGAAAAGCCGCGCCGTCTCCGCGACGTTTTCCTCTATGGCGTCCGCGAGGTTGTATACCGGCATGATGACGGAGAGCCGACCACCGCCTATCGCGTCGCGCGCGATTGCCCACTTGGCCTCAAGCTTCGTCCTGCCGCCTTCGGACATTGCTCTCCCTCAAATCACTTTCCGTGGCGGCGCATCTGCCGCGTGACGGGCGGGTCGATTACCTCACCCATGAGGACTTCGCCCTTCGCGGCCGTCTTGGCCGCCGTCTGGCGACGAATGATCCACATCTGCACGATCGAGAAGAGGTTTGAGAGGAACCAGTAGAGCGAAAGCGCCGACGGGAACGAGTAGAACATGAAGAGCATCATCGCCGGCATGAAGATCATCATCATCTTCTGCTGGCTCTTGTCACCGGTCGCCGGAGTGAACGCGCTCTGGAGCCCGGTCGAGACGGCCATCAGTATCGGAAGGATGTTGAGCCCGCCGAACGGGAACCAGCTCGAGAAGAGCGCTTCTGGTTCGGAGAGGTCGCCAATCCAAAGGAACGGCGCATAGCGAAGTTCGACTGCAGAGCGAAGCACGTTGAAGAGCGCGATGAAGACGGGAATCTGAATCAGCATCGGCAAGCACGAGCTCATCGGGTTGACCTTGTTTTCCTTATAGAGCGCCCAAGTCTCCTGCTGCATGCGCTGCGGGTTGTCCTTGAACTTCGCCTGTATCTCCTTCATCTTCGGCTGGAGCTCCTGCATCTTCTTCATGCCCACCGTCGACTTGTGCGTAAGCGGCCAGAAGAGAAGGCGGACGAGGATGGTGAGGAGGATGATCGCGACGCCGTAGTTCGGGATCATGTTGTTGAAGAAGTTGAGAACCCAGACGAGCGGATAGCAGAGCCACCGCCACATGCCGAACTCCATCACGTCCTTCATGCCGAGGTCCCAGAGAAGCGACTGCTTCTTGGGGCCGACGTAGAAGACGCTCGTGCGCTTCGCCGCATCGTCCGCGAGCCTAACCTTGGCAAAGACGGACGCGGGGCGGTAGTTGGACGCGGCCAAATCGCGCGCGACAGTCGCTTCGAAACCGACGTTTGCCGCGGTCGACGAGCAGAACGCCGTCACGAAGAAGCGGTTCTTGACCGCGACCCACTTCTGCGCGCCAGGATACTTTATCGCGGTCTCTTCAGGCATGCCCGCCGCGCTCTTCGAGCCGCTGCAGCCGCCCGAAAGCCCTCCGACGAGATAGCCCTTGAGGGGAGAGTCGCCCTCGCAGTGGTGGATTACGCCCTCCTTGCCCTTGCCGGCATCCATCGCCCAGCTGTCGACGGAAAGAAGGTCGTTCTTCGAGTCTCCCATGCGCATCTGCCCAAGGGAAATGGAACCGCCAATACCCTCATCCTCGAGCGTGATGCGGTAGTCCGCGCCGAGGCGGATGGTGCGGCTCTTGCCGCCATTGACGAAGCGGACGGAATCGGGATTCTCCTCGGCCACCTCGAACGACTCTACGGCCTCGCCCGCGCCAAGCGGCGAATCTGCGAAGTCAAAGGCGACAGGCGGGTTCTCGTCCGAGATTTCGCCGCGGTCCTTCGCATACTTCTTAAGTGTAGCCTTCTTGACGACGGCGCCCCATGTGGAAAGCTCGAGCTTCAGCTCGTCGTTTTCGAGGACAACGATCTTCTCTGGCGTCGCAGGAAGCGCGGGAGCCGGCTTTGCAACGGCGTTAGTCTCGATGTTCGCGGGAGCGTTGGCCTCCGAAGCCGAAGGTTGCGGCGCGGCGGCCTCGGCCGTCACGTTCGTCGCGGCAATCGCCGCCTGTTCGGCTGCATACTTGGCGCGTTCCTTTGCACGCCCCATCTCTGCCCAAATATACCAGGCGAGGACAGCGCCCAAAAGGATACAAATGATCTTCTCTGTCTTGTTCATATCTCTCTCATTCTCCTATAAAATCGTTTTTCCATCTTCCTCGCGGCGGAACGGGATCGTAGCCGTGCGCGCCAAACGGATGGCATCGCAATATCCTCCACAGTCCCAGCAGCGTCCCCTTCACCGCGCCATGCGTCTTCAATGCCCCGATCATGTAGTTGGAACAACTCGGCTCGAATCGGCAAGCCCCACCCATCACCGGCGACAGCACTACCTGGTACGCGCGGACGAGCAGAATCAGCGGCGCCGTCACGATGCGCGAGAGGCGAGACGCGCCATTTCCTCCATCACATCCTGGCATTTCCTGTCCTTAAGGGCGGAGCGTCCGATGAAGACCCACTCGGTCCGCTCGGGCATCGCGCCGCTCTTCACAAGCAGACGGTACGCCTCGCGCATCAGGCGCTTCGCGCGGTTGCGGTCAACCGCGTCGTGAAAGCTCTTCTTTGAAACGACGACGCCGGCCTGCTGGTCGGCGTCGGGTGACGAAAGATGCCACGCGACGAGGAGACGCCCCTTTATGGA